>JACKZZ010009653.1_pt1 | contig 30757 bp, 37 predicted proteins | sample 8027871 | NCBI WGS metagenome assembly JACKZZ01 (sample SAMN15724774, study PRJNA655200) | protist metagenome | isolation source: fluorescence activated cell sorting (FACS) single amplified genomes of... | place: USA: West Boothbay Harbor, Gulf of Maine | collected 2000-07-19
CGGAGATAGCCAAGTACGACACGACCTTGAACGATATTCTGATAACTTGGCAGAACTTCCAGAACAGGTCTGAGAAGCTCAAGGTCACCTACACCCCAAAGAAAGCGTCATTAAAGTGGGCGTTAGGTATTCATGGGAATGTGGGGCTTATATCAGACTTTAAATCGAGCTATGTGCCTTTAATGGGCGTTGGCATACAGGCTACGGTAAAAAAGACGTACTTTAGCGCTGACTATGGATTCAACGGTCAACATTACGTTGGAATACGAGTCGGAAGAAATATCGTAAATTTGTAATCAAATGAAATTAGAAACAACAGAGTTAGAGCAGATTCAGTCTGCAAGAGACAAGTTTAATCAGGCAAAGATAATGCTTGGAGACATTGAGCTTAACAAGCAGGTAGTGCTTAGTGAGATTGACGTAATCAAGGCTGAGTTCAAGGTTATTGAGGACGCCCTTATTGAGAAGTATGGCGCTGACTCAACAATCAACATGACAAATGGTGAAGTTACTAAGAAGGATAACCAACCTCTTCAAAAAGTGTAAAATGGCGCAAATAAATAATACCACATCATACCCAGAAGCAACCGCCCCTCTATCTGGCGATAGTATTTTAATCGGTTCTTTAGCTTCGGGAGTTACTAACAACTTCCTGATGTCTGACATCGCATCGTTTGTGATGGGAGCTAACACGCTAACACTTCAGGACGTTTGTGACCAAGGCAGTTTGACAACAACAGATATTATTGTTGGTGGTGTAGATGTAAGGGGTGATGCAGATATAACTGGAACGCTAGATGTCGCTGGTGTTTCAACCTTTGCCAACACAACAAAAGTAATTGGAGCTTTTCGACTAACAGCGACAGCTCCAGCAACGTCAAGTTCAGCAGGGATTCCACAGACAATAGCCGTTGATGCCTCATACATTTATGTTTGTACGACTATAGACACTTGGGGAAGGGTAGCAATTGACATTAATCCATTCTAATGGATATACGTAAGATTTCAGTAGGGGCTAACTACAAGGAGGCCATGCACTACATTGTAGGGCAGTCCGTGATGGGCGGTGAGTATGAGATACACCTTATCAAGTTCCATGACGAGATAGACTCATTTAGAATTTGGATATCAAACGGGGAGGAGATAATGCTGTGGAAGGAATTTAAAGACATGCCAATTTCAATCGAGTACAACATAAACTTCTAAAATGAAATCCCCATATATGTTCATCGTTCGCCCACAGGAGGGCAAGCGATATGCGAACATCAACGATGGGCTTATAGTAAGCACATCTCAAGAAGACCACATATTCTCACAGAGGGTAGCTGAGGTGGTCGAACTTCCAATAAAGTATGACGGGCCGATAAGGGTAGGAGACCTCCTCCTTGTACACCACAACGTGTTTAAGTTCTACTACGACATGAAGGGAAGGCAGAAGAGCGGAAGGAGTTTCTTTAAGGACGACCTGTTCTTTGTAGACCACATGCAGTTCTTTATGTATCATAACGGGTTTAAGTGGAACGCTCACGACAAGTATTGCTTCATTAAGCCAATTGACAAGAAAGATTCCGTTATATTCAAGAACGTATCTGAGGAGCCGTTGATGGGTACGATAAGATACATCAACAAGGAGCTTTTGGATTTAGGGCTTAAGGAGGGTGACGAGATATCTTTCAAGCCTGACAGCGACTATGAGTTTACTGTTGATGGCGAGAAGCTGTACCGAATGTTTACCGACAACATAACCCTATCGTTATAGTTATGGGTAAGAGTAGTAGATATTCAGGAGATAAGTCATCTCCAAAAATCAAATACAATAAGAATGGATTCAAGAACTATAAAGGAGGAGATTATCAAAGCTGGGAGGATAGCGGTGAGTCAGTTGGTAAAGGTCGCAAAGGAAGAGATAATAAAACCAGACATAGGGGATGAGCTTGCGGCTGATAGATTGAAGAATGCTGCCGCTACAAAGAAGCTCGCTATTTTTGATGCGTTTGAGATAATGAAACGTATTGAAGAGGAGGAAGAAAAGCTCAATGCTCCTGAAGAGAAAGAAGAAAAGAAATCAAGTGGAGGATTCGCAGAGAGAAGGTCAAGAAAGTAGGATACACGAGGTATTAAAAAACCACGTCCCTAAAACCGTTCTTTCAAAAAAGAACAAGGCAAAAACATGGGTATATGGGTATGACGAAAAGTATGATATGGTCGTTATATCAAAGGACGGAACTGTAGGAGATGTCTACCTAATAGAGGGGCTTCGCATTGCGTTACCGTCAGTGCCTGATAAAATATTCTCAAGAAGTAAGAAACAGCTAGAGCAATACTGGGAGGCTAAGGAGTACCCAAAAGAACTAAAGAGGATACAGAGCATATTCCAATGGAATGACATGCCATCATCCTTCAAAGACAAATGGATAGACTATATAGAGGGAGAGTTTGACAGAAGAGAGTATGGACATTGGTTTAAGAACAATGGAATCCCTACATACATAACAGGCTCTCACTACAACTATCTTCAGCATACAAAGATTGACGTAGGACACCCTGACTTTAGGGAGGCAAACAGAATATTCTACATATTTTGGGAGGCATGTAAGGCAGATAACCGTTCCTTCGGTATGTCGTATCTAAAGATTAGACGGTCAGGATTCTCATTCATGGGTTCGTCAGAGGGTGTAAACACAGCAACTCTTGCGAAAGACGCAAGGGTGGGAATACTCTCAAAGACTGGTGCTGACGCTAAGAAGATGTTCACCGATAAGGTTGTACCGATAAACAGCAACTACCCGTTCTTCTTTAAGCCTATTATGGACGGTATGGACAGACCAAAGACCGAGCTGTCATATAGGGTTCCTGCCTCTAAGATTACAAAGAACAATATGCACAACGTAGAGGAGGATGTGCTTGAGGGGCTTGACACAACTATTGACTGGAAGAACACAGCAGACAACAGCTACGATGGTGAGAAGCTTTTGTTGTTAATCCACGATGAGAGCGGTAAGTGGGAGAAGCCTGAGAACATACTTAACAATTGGAGGGTAACAAAGACGTGTCTTCGCCTTGGTAGCAAGATTATTGGCAAGTGTATGATGGGGTCAACCTGTAATGCTTTAAACAAGGGTGGGAATAACTTCAAGAAGCTATACAACGACTCAGATGCCTCCACCAGAAACTCAAACGGTCAGACGAAAAGTGGGATGTACAAGCTCTTTATTCCTATGGAGTGGAATATGGAGGGCTTTATAGATAGGTACGGGATGCCTGTTCTTAGAACGCCAAGTAAGCCTGTTGAGGGTGTTGACGGCAATGCGATAAGTATGGGGGCTATAAACTACTGGGAGAATGAGGTTCAGTCACTTAAGGGTGATGCTGACGCCTTGAACGAGTTTTACAGACAGTTTCCACGAACAGAGTCACATGCATTTAGGGACGAGAGCAAGCAGTCGCTATTTAATCTTACTAAGATATACCAGCAGATTGACTACAACGACAATATGATTAAGTCCCATCATATAACCAAGGGGCGTTTTCACTGGGAGAATGGCATCAAGGATACTAAGGTGATATGGACGCCAGATAAGAACGGTAGGTTTGTTGTGTCTTGGATACCACCTGCTGCTATGCAGAATAGATACGAGATTCGTAATGGAAGGAAGTATCCTGCGAATGAGCATGTTGGTTCTTTTGGGTGTGACTCATACGATATATCAGGAACTGTAGGTGGGGGTGGGTCAAACGGTGCGCTACATGGTCTGACCAAGTTCAATATGGATGACGCCCCAAGCAACGAATTTTTCTTACAGTATGTGGCACGACCTCAGACCGCTGAGATATTCTTCGAGGAGGTTCTTATGGCTCTTGTTTTTTATGGTATGCCAATACTTTGCGAGAACAACAAGCCAAGGCTACTGTACCATTTAAAAAACAGAGGGTACAGGGGGTATTCAATGAATAGACCTGATAAGGCGGCAATGAAGCTCTCGAAGACAGAGAAAGAGCTTGGTGGAATACCCAACACGAGCGAGGACGTTAAGCAGTCTCACGCAGCGGCTATTGAGTCGTATATTGAAAAGTATGTAGGTATGGATATGGAGGGTACGTTCAGAGACCCTGACGATATGGGGTCGATGCCATTCAATAGGACGCTTGAGGACTGGGCAAGGTTTGATATAAATGCCCGAACAAAATTTGATGCTTCTATCAGTTCTGGTCTGGCGATTATGGCAAATCAGAAGAGCCTATATACACCTAAAATAACACAGTCGAAAATAAGCATTAACTTTGCAAGATACGATAACTCTGGCAAATCCAGCCGATTAAATACATAAATGGACGAAGTAACAGTAAATGTTTCCGCTGCAGGGTTCCCTGACCAGTTTGCAACAGACAAAGAGAAGGCTTCTTCGGAGTATGGACTTATGGTCGGTCAGGCTATACAGTATGAGTGGTTTAAAAAAGACGGGGGTGGTTGTAGGTACTATGACCAGTCAAAAGAGTTCCACAGGTTAAGGCTTTATGCGAGAGGGGAGCAGTCGGTAGGTAAGTATAAAAATGAGCTTGCTATTGATGGTGACCTTTCTTATCTAAACCTAGACTGGACACCAGTCCCTATACTTCCAAAGTTCGTTGACATTGTTGTTAACGGGATGGCAGACAGGTTGTTTAAAATAAGGTCATACGCTCAGGACGCATTGTCTTCAGAGCATAGGAATAGATACCAAGAAAGAGTAGAGGCTCAGATGGTAAGTAAAGACCTTTTGTTGCAGATACAAGAGGATTTTGGGGTTGACCCTTTTACAATGAATCCTGATGACGTTCCTGAAAGTGACGATGAAATGGCGTTACACATGCAGCTTAACTATAAGCCAGCTATTGAGATAGCCGAGGAAACTGCAATCAACACTATACTTGACGAGAATCATTATCAAGACACAAGAAAGAGGCTCGACTACGACCAGATGGTACTTGGTGTGTCAGTTGCTAAGCACGAGTTTAGAAAGGGTGAGGGTGTCGTAATTGACTACGTAGACCCTGCTAATGTTGTGTATAGCTATACTGAAGACCCGTACTTCAAGGACTGTTTCTATTGGGGGGAGATAAAGACCATGCCAATGGCTGAGCTTATTAAGATAGACCCCGACCTCACAAACGAGGACATGGATTTGATATCTAAGTATAGTCAGAGTTGGAGTAGCTACTATAATGTATCTGAGTCGTATGAGAATGATATGTTCTATAGAGACACGTGTACGTTAATGTTTTTCAATTACAAGACAACTAAGAAGTTTGTCTATAAAAAGAAAAAACTTGAAAACGGAGGAGAGCGTGTTATAGAGAAAGATGACGAGTTCAATCCACCACAAGAGATGATGGACGAGGGCAACTTCGAGAGGGTGGAGAAGACTATTGAGGTGTGGTACGAAGGCGTTATGGTTATGGGTACTAATATCGTGCTGAAGTGGGAGCTTGCCAAGAATATGGTACGACCTAAGTCAGCAAGCCAACATGCGATACCTAACTATGTTGCGTGTGCGCCAAGGATGTACAAGGGAGTTATAGAGTCGCTTATAAGAAGAATGATTCCGTTTGTAGACCTTATTCAGGTAACACACCTGAAGATGCAGCAGATTATTGCTCGTATGGTTCCTGACGGTGTATTTATTGATGCTGATGGTTTAAACGAGGTTGACCTTGGCACAGGAAACGCATACAATCCAGAAGACGCTCTAAGACTATACTTCCAGACTGGTAGTGTTGTTGGAAGGAGCTACACTCAGGATGGCGAGTTTAACAACGCAAGGGTTCCTATCCAACCTATCAACTCTACAGGAAGTGCTTCTAAGATGCAGCTTCTTATAGCAAACTACAACCACTACCTTGATATGATTAGGGCTGTGAGTGGTTTGAATGAGGCGAGAGACGGGACAAGTCCTAACCCAGATGCACTTGTTGGGGTTCAGAAGCTTGCGGCTTTAAGCTCAAACACAGCTACACGACATATACTTGAATCAAGTCTATTTATACTCAGAAGGCTTTCAGAGGCTCTGTCGTATAGGGTTGCTGACATACTTGAGTACGCAGACTTTAAGGAGGAGTTCTTGAATCAGATAGGAAAGTACAACGTAAACACGTTAGAACAAATCAAGGATTTATACTTGTATGACTTTGGTATTTTCATAGAACTATCTCCAGATGAGGAAGAGAAGGGTCAGCTAGAGGCAAACATTCAGATGGCACTATCTAAGCAGGATATTAACCTTGAGGATGCTATTGATATTAGAGAGGTAAGGAATATAAAGCTTGCTAATCAACTATTGAAGTTTAAGAGGAAGAAGAAGCAAGAGGCCGACCAGCAACAACAGATGCAGATGCAGCAGATGCAGTCTCAGACTCAACTGCAATCTCAGCAGATGGCAGCACAGGCAGCGCAACAGAAGATACAGCTTGAGGCTCAGGCTAAGATGCAGCTTGAACAAACTAAGACACAGCTAAGCATGCAGAGACTTGACGCAGAGGCTAATGCAAAGCTTATGTTGATGGAGCGTGAGTTTGAGATGAATATGCAGCTACAGGGCATGACACAGGATCAGTTGCAAAAGCGTGAAGACATGAAGGAGGATGCGAAAGGTAAGCGTATTGACAAACAGAATACACAGCAGTCAAAGCTTATCGAGCAGCGCAAGAACAACCTACCTCCAATGAGCTTTGAATCGAATGAAGACAGCTTGGACGGGTTCGACCTTGCTGAGTTTTCACCTCGATAAAAATAAAATCAATAAATTTGCATAAAATTAAATCAAAATGGCTGAATTTAAAGTAAGAGACCTCGGAGAGGTTGAGTCAAAGTCTGTTCAAGAAGTAGAGAATGAACTTCTCGAAAAGCATGAACAGCAAATGAAGGAGGAAGAGCAGACGGCACAAGAGCCTGTTGCTGAAGAGAATAAGGTAGAAACTCCAAATGAGGAGTTTAAAATAAAAGACGAAGACGTTCTTTCACATATTAAAAACCGATACGGTAAGGAGATAAACTCACTTGATGAGTTATTTTCCGAAAGAGAATCATCCCCTGAATTGCCAGAGGATGTTGAGGCTTTCTTTAAATACAAGAAGGAGACTGGTCGAGGTATGGATGATTTCATCAAGTTAAATAAAGACTTTGATGAGATGGATTCAGATACGTTGCTTGAAGATTACTACAAGCATACAGAAGAAGGTTTGGACAGTGATGACATCAATGATTTGATTGACTCAAAGTTCGGATACGATGAAGACCTTGACGAGGAGTCACTTATAAAGAAACAAAAGTTAGCCAAGAAAAGAGAACTCAATAAAGCTAAGAAGTTTTTCAAAGAGCAGCAAGAGTCATACAAGGTTCCACTTGAGTCAAGTAAGGGGTCTGACGATTTAAGCTCTAACGAAGAGTACAAGGCTTATAGAGATAAAATGAAAGACGCAGAAAGTGTCGAAGCTGAGAACCAGAAAAAAAGAGAATGGTTCAGCAAGAAGACTGATGAGCTTTTCAGTGACGGATTCAAAGGTTTTGAGTTCAGTGTCAATGATGAGAAATTCACCTTCAAACCAGCGGATGCAGCGGAACTTAAAGAAAGTCAGCAATCACCGATGAACTTCGTAAACAAGTACATTGGAGAGGACGGCCTTCTAAGTGATGCAGCAGGATACCATAAAGCTCTTTCAGCAGCAATGAACCCCGACAAGTTTGCCAAGTTCTTTTATGAGCAGGGTCAGGCATCAGCGGTTGATGGCATGGCGAAGAGGTCTAAAAATATAGACATGGACACTCGCAGAGCGCCAGAGGTCACTAAGAAGGGGGGAATGCAAGTACGGTCAGTAAGTCAAGACTCAGGTCGAGGCTTAAAGATTAGGAGTAAACGAACATAAACTTTTTAAAAAACAAAAACAAAAATGGCTTTATTATCAAACCCATCATTTCAGTTGCAGCCAGCCCCAGAGAGACAGGCGCTTGCAACTAACTATATTACAGACTTTGACTTCTTGAGTCAGTATCTTCCTGATACTTACGAGAAGGAGTTCGAGCGTTACGGAAACCGAAGCGTTGCATCATTCCTACGTATGGTAGGTGCTGAGATGCCTTCTAACTCTGACCTTATCAAATGGGCAGAACAAGGACGTCTTCACGCCAAGTACGTTGAAGTAGGCGCTGCTATTGCTGTCGCTGGACAGAACACCCAAGTATTCACAATTAACGACACTCTAACTGGTCAGATTGCGGTTAGAGATGGTCAGACGATTATGGTGAGCTGGAACAGTGGGGCAGGTTCTAACAAGGCTATTGTTAGCAATACTGACTATGCTGCTGGAACATTCCAAGCAAACTACTACGAAGTGGGTGGTTCTGCTGCGGCTACGACTGGTGCAGGAAACTTTGACGTAACTATTATGATTTACGGTTCTGAGTTCGGTAAGGGAACCAACGGAATGGTTGAGTCTCTTGAGGCTGAAGATGAAATCTTCGACAACAAGCCAATCATCATCAAAGACAAGTACGCTGTATCAGGTTCTGACATGGCTCAAATCGGATGGGTAGAGGTGACTACTGAGAACGGAGCTTCAGGATACCTGTGGTACTTGAAGTCTGAGCATGAGACTCGTCTACGTTTTGAGGACTACCTTGAGACTGCAATGATTGAGGCTGTTCCTATGGAAAACGTAGCGAATGCTGCTGTAGCAGATGGTTCTGAAGGAGTTTTTCATGCTGTTGAGCAGAGAGGAAACGTATTCGGAGGTGGTAACCCAACTACCCTTGCTGAATTTGATTCAATCATCCAAAGACTTGACAAGCAAGGTTCTATCGAGGAGAATGTTCTTTTCGTAAACCGTCAGTTCTCTTTCGATATTGACGATATGCTTGCTGCACAGAACTCTTACGGAGCTGGTGGTACATCATACGGATTGTTCGACAACGATGAGCAGATGGCATTGAACCTTGGATTCTCAGGATTCCGTAGAGGATATGACTTCTACAAGACTGACTGGAAATACTTGAACGACCCAACCATGCGTGGTGACCTTCCTTCTGGAGCGGTTAATGGTCTTCTTGTTCCTGCTGGTTCAACAACTGTTTACGACCAAGTTCTTGGAAAGAACGCTAAGCGTCCATTCCTACACGTTCGTTACAGAGCTTCAGAGACTGAAGACAGACGATACAAGACTTGGGTAACAGGTTCTGCTGGAAGCGCACGTACATCTGACCTTGACGCTATGGAGGTTCACTTCCTATCTGAGAGAGCGGTTTGTACGCTTGGAGCGAACAACTTCGTTATCTTCGAGGACTAATACAACTTGAGGGGAGGGTGGTAACACCTTCCCCTTTTTATTTCTTAACTCTAATCTAAATTAAAATGAAAACAAAAGAAGCACCACTGGTGGATAAACTATACAGACTAAGGAGAGATATAGCTCCACTATCCTATATTCTTCCATCACGAAACAGTCACAGACACCCTCTGATGCACTTTGATGGAACAAGCAACAGAGCGTTGCGATACTCACCAAACCAAAAGTCACCCTTCGAGGACGAGCAGGACAAGAATGTCATACTTGAGCCTATCATATTTGAGGATGGGTTCTTAAAGGTTTCTAAGACAAATCCAGTTCTTCAATATTTCTTGGATATACATCCAGATAACGGTCTTAAGTTTGAGGTTGTTGACAATGAGAAGGACGCTGAGACAGAGCTTGAGGAGATGAACTACGAGGTTGATGCGCTTATTGCAGCGAAGCAACTTGGGTTGTCAGAGCTTGAGCGTATCGGAAGGGTAATACTTGGACGTGACGTCACTAAGATGAGTACAGCTGAGCTGAAGCGTGATGTGCTTGTTTATGCAAGGAACAACCCGAAAGAGTTCTTAGACACGTTGAATGACCCTATGACAAACATCTCGGCTACTGTGGCATTGATGTTTGATAAAGGGATTCTCGGATACAGGGGTTCTAAAGACGTACACTTCAACCTTCCAAACAACAAGAAGCGAATGCTTACTGTTCCTTACGGTGAGGATAGAGACTACATTGTGGCCTCATACCTACAATCAGACGAAGGACTTGAGACATTCAAGCTGCTTGAGCCTATGTTAGAAGATTGATTATCTTTGTGGCTTAACCACATAAAACTTTTTATTATGCAGAAATTTTTAGAAATCCCTATTACAGCAACAGGTGAAACAAGCCAATTGGTTGCTATTAACGGTGTTGTTCTTGTAGAGCAAGCATCAACTACTACAGTTACACTTACTTACGGAGGAGCTGCGGCTCAAGACGTGGTAACTATTACATTAGGAGCTGCTATGGCTGCTAACGATGTTTCTGTAAGAGATAGAATACAAGACAGTATTGTTGAAGCGTTACAGACTTCTTGGGTAAAACCAAAAAAAGAAGTTAGCTTGTATGGTCTTGAAGATGCTGTTGCCGCTGCTGTAACTATTACTGGAATCGCAATCGCATAAGGATTATCTTTCCCCGACTAACCCCTTGGGTCACTGCTAACGCATACTCAAGGGGTTTTTTATATTCACTATCTTTGTCACATGGTCAGTATCAACGATGTAAGAGAGACGGTTCTTGCGATATGCAATAAGAACAACTACGGATATATTTCACCAGACGATTTCAACCTATACGCCAAGCAGGCGCAGCTTGATATCTTCAATGAGTATATGAATCAGTACAACTACTACATCAACCTTGAGAATCAGCACACGTCAGGAAGTGACTTGGCTGACCTTGCAGAGGGAGTAAGAGAGGAGATTGAGATGTTTATAAGCTCAGCAACGCTTACGTATAGTTCTCTAGCTGGTATATACTCAGTGTTTACAGCTCCATCAAATTGGTATCACATAAACACGATAACTTACGAGGTTCAGCCAGATGTTTTTGTTGAGGTTGCAAAGGGAAGCAGGCTGGATATTACAAGGCTTGTGAACTCAAACCTAACGGCTCCAACTGAAACATATCCAATGTATGTTATGGGGGAAACCAACTCTATTGCTATAGTTCCAAATAGTATAGATGCCACCGCAAACGTGGAGTGCATATACATGAGATACCCAGTAGACCCATATTGGGACTATCAGAACCTTGTGAACGGAGAGCCTATATTTGACCCAACAAGTCCTGACACACAAGACTTTGAGATTTCTGAAGAAGAGGAGTCAAGGTTGGTCGATAAGATACTTGAGAAGGCTGGACTGTCAATAAGAGAGCCAGAGGTGTACAAGTCGGCTCAAATGAACGATAACCAACAACAATAATGGCATACCTAACAGGATATCAGTATTACGAGAACAGTGGTAACACTCCAGAGAATGCAAACTGGGGTAGCTACCAGTATGTGAGCTTGGCTGATATTGTCAACAACTTCTTGTTGATGTATCAAGGTAACCATGAAATCATAAACAACGTGAACAGGTATAAGATTCTGTTCCATGCTAAGAGAGCAATACAGGAGCTTAACTACGATGCGTTCAAGGAGATAAAGGCCCTTGAGCTTAACGTGTGTGACAACCTGCGGTTTGTGCTTCCTCCAGACTACGTGAACTGGGTAAGAATCTCGGTGTACAAGAATGGTGTGCTGTTCCCGTTATCTGAGAACATTCAGATAAATGGCGCTGAGGCATATCTACAGGACAACGACTGTAGGATACTATTTGACAATTTAGGCAATATACTAAGACCTGACAGCTCTACTATCGACATGCAGAGGATTACAGGCGCTAAGAAAAGCATTTACCTTAATCAGAACAGTATATACAACAACTCTGAGGGGTACAATGTAGATGGTCAGTGGTACTTTGACTTTCAGATAGGGGCAAGGTTTGGATTAAACACCGAGACAGCAAATGCCAACCCTACGTTTAGAATTGACAAGAAGGGTGGTGTAATCAACTTCAGCTCAGGAGTAGCTGGTGAGTTAGTAATACTTGAGTATGTAAGCGATGGTATGGAGGGAGGAGACGACAGCCTTGTTACGGTGAACAAACTGTTTGAGGAGTATGTCTACGCATCTATTGCCCACGACATACTGAACAGTCGATTTGGAATACAGGAGTACATCGTGAACCGATACAGAAAAAGAAGAAGCGCATTGCTAAAGAATGCTAAGATTAGAATAAGTAATATCAATCCATCACGACTTCTTATGAACCTTAGGGGTCGGGACAAGCTGATTAAGTAACATGGCTAAAGAGCAGAAGAGCTTCATCGCTGGAAGGATGAACAAGAGTGTCGATGAGAGGCTCTTACCTGAAGGCGAGTACGTTGACGGACAGAACATACGTCTTGGCTCCACAGAGCTTACAGAGATAGGAGCCGTTGAGAACACGAAGGGAAACGTACAGCTTACAACGCTACAGTATAAGGATGTTGACCTGAGTAGTGATGCTGTCTGTATCGGTGCTTTTGATGACTCAGCTAAGGAGACGATGTACTGGTTTGTACACGACCCTAATCACTCTTACGGTGGTGTGGTTGACATGATTGTGTCGTTTGACACGAAGACACAACTTCTTACCTACCATGTAATAACAACTGCCTTACTAAACTTCAGTCCAACATACCTTGTAAATGCGGTTAACAAGATTGACGATTTACTGTTTTTCTCTGACAATTACAACCCTCCAAGGAAGATAAATGTAACAAGAGGTTATCTACAGCCTGACCCTCTTACTGACGTTGACCAGATTATTGAGCTTGATATAAGTGTTATCAAGCCGCAGCCTATGAACTCTCCTGTTTTTACGTTGCAAGCCAATAGTTCTGACGAAAACTTTATGGAGGATACCTTCCTATGCTTTGCATACAGATACAAGTACAAGGACGGTGAGTACAGTGCAACATCACAGTTCAGCGACCCTGCGTTCCTACCATCTGACTTCTCTCTTGAGAGGAGGAGCTATATGAACGCTGGGATGGAAAACGCTGCCAACAGTGTTGTTGTTGAATTTAATGTTGGGGGCTCAAATGTAGTGGGTGTTGACGTTCTTTTTAAAGAGATGGACTCAAGCGTAATATGGGTTGCTAAAAAACTTGACAAGGTAACACAAGGGTATCAGCCTAACTCAACGCAGAGTATAACATTCTCAAACGGAGACATATACACCATACTAAGCGAGGGAGAGATACTTAGGTTGTATGACAACGTGCCAAGACTTGCGAAGGCTCAGACCATTATGGGCAATAGGCTCATGCACGGAAACTACCTTGAGGGTTATGACCTAAAGGACGTTGACGGAACAGACATACAGCTCACATACGGGGTTGAACAGAAGTCTGAGGTTGAGTCGTCTTACGTAAAAGAGGAGGACAGGTCTTGTGGCCCTGCAATATCTGGAGGGTGTTTATTTCCTGTTCCTTATCTGTACACTGGTTATGACCAGAGCGACTATTACTCTTCACTTTTTGCAACTGACATCTCAAATCCTTCCAATCCCAACGAGATGTTGGTTAGTCTTGCTGGAATACCATTAGAAGACCTTATAAATGGTGCTACAATTTTAATAGCTATTGAGACAAGAGCTGGGGCTGTAAGATACCCTAGACCAGATTTAACCTACTCTCTTTCGACTGGGGAGCAAGCAATAAGCGCGGACTACTATCCGTATATTGGAAATCCTCAATCAGAGGTTTCAGAGGGGTTAAGACCAACAAACACGGTACAGTTTTTATATACAATTGAAGGGGGGCCTCATTCTACATACCAGTCTGCCTTTAACGGGCAGGCTTGGTTTGACCAAGTAGGTACGTCTGGAAACTACCAGCAAGATCCTGCTAATTATGCAGGAGGGTACACGCTTACCGATAACTATAATGCAAATTGGAGAATAGAACCCGTCCCTGACCCCAACAATAATTCTATTCAACCATTAACACTAATAGGGTCAGCAATTGAAAATAATGACCCTACAGTAAGGTCAGGGACAGACCCTTTTCAGCTTTATGTATATGGAGATTTTCTTTACGTAACTCCTAATGGCTTTAAATATGAAGACGCGACCGATACTTTAATAATGATACCTGAATTGGTAAGTGTTAGAGTGACATTTCAAAAGACAGGGAATCAAAAAAGCTTGCATAGCAATAGAGACTACCAAGTTGGTATTGTTTATCAAGATGCTGAGGGAAGACAGTCTACAGCGCTTGAGAGCATTGAAAACTCTTTTCATGTCTCTGCATACGATAGTGAAAACATTAACTCGGCTGTAATAAACATACCAGATGAGATGAAGCCTCCGTATTGGGCTGACAGGTATAAGTTTGTGATGAAGCAGACAGAGACTGATTACGAGACAATATACTCAACTACATACTTTAGGGAGACACTAGGAGAAAATGCTGGTAGCACTCAAACAGGAAGGGTGTGGATAAGGCTTGAGGGTGAGAATGCAAATAAGGTAAAGGAGGGGCAAGAGCTTATTGTGAAGGTGGACTTTTCTGGAGCTGTGAATGACGTTGTGAAGACGACTGTATTAGAGGTAAGGTCAATGGCCGAGGATGATATATATATCGGTACGCCTTCTGGTGTATATATGCTAGTTGTTCCAGATAACTTTTCAATATCTTTTGAAAATAGTTTCACCGTTCTTACAAACGACAAAATTATAACGAAGACGAAGAACGGAAACACCCGTACTGACAACTACCCTGACACCTTAAAGTATCCTTTATATGATGACGATGGGGTTTGGCGGATACCGACAGGAAGTCTCGTAAAAATAAAAACACACCTACACAGGAGGGAGTACGATAGGATAGAGCAGGATAAGTGTGGAAGAGAGACGTGTAATTTTGAGTTTGAAGGGGTTGCAAGTCAAGAATACGCCAATCTAAGAGACTTTTTCTTGGGAGAGGGAGTTAACATACCTCAGAACTCAGACTGTGACTTCCCTTACGGAGACGACTCTGGGCCTAACGAAAACGTATTCTTTTCCGATGTGTATGACTACGGCAACCCTAATCAGTATACGAGATACACAGACCCTATCTTTGCTGTTAGAGGCAGAGGGCCAAACTCTGATGATGAGAACCACTTTCAGTTTACTAGAGACACGGGCACAACGCCACAAGAGTTTCATTTCGAGATTCAGTCAGGCACACATCATTGTTGGGGTGGAGGTTCGCTTGCGAGGTCTTCAAAGATAGAGTGCGAAATATCAATATTCCCAGCGAACGCTGAGCTTGTATTTGAGACAATTCCTACCACTACAAATGGAGAGATTTACTACGAGAACAGTGAGTCGTTTGAGATAGTAGGAGGCAATCACATGTCTGGCGATAAGGAAGGGGATGTAGACCAAGTAGTAGGGACTACGGATGCTGTGGTAAACCTTGGTTTTTTTAACTGCTATTGTTTTTTCAATGGTGTTGAGAGCTACAAGATAAGAGACTCAATTACAGGAAAGAAGATATATTTAGGCAATAGGGTTACGGCTGTATCTGAGCAGGACTACAAGGAGATAAGAAGAGAGGCTTCAATCACGTACAGTGGCGTGTACAACTCTCAGAACAACGTAAACAAGCTTAACGAGTTCAACCTTGGGCTTGCCAACTACAAAGACTGTGAGGAGTCTTACGGGCCTATACAGGTTCTTCATTCAAGAAGAGTTGACATACTTACTCTTCAAGAGGACAGGATATCGTATGTTGGCGTAAACACAAACGTACTTACAGACGCTGTTGGTGGGGGGATACTTACGTCAGTACCACAAATACTTGGAACGCAATCTGCTCGAATTGAAGAGTATGGCATCAGCGAGAACCCTGAGAGCTTCTGTCACTACGGAAGGGATGTGTACTTCACAGACGCTAAGCGTTCTTCTGTGATACAGTTGAAGGGTGGAGAGGGATTTGACGCATTGAATGTCATATCAGATGTAGGGATGCGGTCATGGTTCAGAGACCTGTTCCAGACATCTTTCAACAGGCAAAAACTTGGTGGATACGACCCGTATATGAACGAGTATGTACTGTCGCCTAACACAAACAAGCTGCCATTTGAAGTGCCTGTTATTGAGTGCGGTGGAGCAGGCATGCAGTTCACTGGTCTTTTAGAGGGTCAGACGTTTATTATTGAGTTTGGAAACACGTTTGGAAATGTTACCGTAAGTGGAAACGCAACTGTAGCGACTGACGTTTCTGTTGATTACAACGGTTCAACATTTAATGGTTCTACAAACCCTATTACTGGAGATTTCTCTGTGGTGTTTGATAAAGACGTCCCGTCTGTTACTCAGGCTACGATAACAATAACACCTAGCGCACCAGCTACGGATTCGGTAACGATTGTAAACTCTATTGCGTGTCCTATAGCTGACTTTATAAGAATTATACCAATTGTAATAACATCATCAGATGACGTAGGGCGTACAAGAACTCAATTGTTTAGATTCTTAGATTCAACATCAGGATACTTAAGCCCTTTTTGGGGGCAACCTGTTACTTTTTTACTTCAGAATCAAGGATACACTTCGTCTAATATTGTTTCAAGTTTTGGGCCTCTGATACAAGGATATCAGGGAACTGGAATGATTCCTATGGATGGTGCTGTTGTTACCATGGGTTCAATAAGGAATAACGTAAACGACTTTACGTTCAACTTGAACCGTAACAAGATGAGGTATTGGAGGACGAGCGGAACGTACAGTAATAACGCAGCTGACATAGCCACGATACTAGCAGGCTCAGCTGCACTGACAAATACAGGCACTGAGCCAGATGTTAGTGGCACGTTCCTTATGCCACCAAGCACGCCTTCTCCAGCGCCTGCCGACCAGTTTTTGTATTTAATTTGGGACTATAGAGAGGTAAATGAAATTGTGCTGTGTGTGTCTCCAACAATAAGCGAGGCTTGCTGCGAGTGTTTTTCTGCACGTAACTGTATTCCGTTTGAGGGTAGTAGCATATCTACAGTTGATTCAGCTACAGCCTGCGGTCTTCCAGATAACGCAAACGTGTATCACACATCAACTATCACAAACAATGGTATTAGAAACACGATACCTGTTGTGGGAACAACAATATTCGGCTCTGACGGATGTTCATTCAACGACCCTAACAGGCGTTTATTCCAAGCAGGGTTTATACACTTCGATGACAACGGAACATCTAAGTGGATTGAAATAGATTCAGATAATATAGTAATAGACTCAGGAAACTGTTAACATGCCAAACTTCGGAACATATTATATAGACGCAGCATCTTTTAATGACGCAACAACCATAACTGATGCAGCTGGTATTGTAGCGCCTGATGGTGTATATCAGTTTGATGGAGTGCATAGAGAAATGTTATCTGGTGTTTTAGGCCCAGTAATAGCGTGTGAAAGCTGTTGTGAGTCTTGTAGTGCAACATTTGTTTACCCTATAAACGCAACAAAGAACGACTACCATAAGATGTGTTCAAATGTGGGAGAGTCTACGGGGACGGCTATAATAGTAAAGTTTAAGTTCCACGAAAACAGATTCGGATATATTCAAGGGCTTCAGGCATCCTATGACAACAGCACGCATGTTGGAGTTGTATCAAATAGATACGGGTGGCTTGAAAAGAAGTATGTTGGGAATGACGTCATCTTTTCTTTATCTGGGTCTGCTATTCAAGACATTGTAAACGAGAGCCCATATGAACTTACCATATATAACTGGCAGTCCACTCAATTCATTCAGACTGGACAGAACGAAATAACAGAAAGCATAGCACTTACGGATACAAATTTGCTTACAACAACGGGCGCTAATATATACAACAATCCAGATGAGTGCTACCTTCTTATACCAAAGACTTCACTTGTCACAACGGTAGATGCTGAGGTTTATTCGCCACACAGGCAGATAGACTCAAGCGGTGGGGCATGTTCGGTTACTGTACCGTGTCCATCTCCTCTTTCAAGTTTTTCAGGAACGGGGGACGAGTTAACTGCTTCAGCAGCCTGTGCAGAGGCTTCATCCTCTGGGCTTACAGAAGATTACTTTTTAATGAGAGTAAACAGCACGTCTGGTTCTCCAAGATTATTTGATAGAGTGTATCTTGATTCGGCAGGGGTGACTCCTCTTACTACGGCTGGATACTATGGCATCCAAAATCAGTACAGCGGAACAACAGAAACATACTCTTGGATACATGTTGACTCAGACGGAATTGTTCAAGCGGCTGGGTCTTGCGGTGCGCTTATGCTCACTGAAATGATTAGTTCTGAGATGAGACCAACATTTCAGCAGGCGTGTGAGTATCAGAACATAAACGGAGTTAATCTACCAGACCAACAATACTGGCACAACGGAACAGGAGATACCCCAGCGGTGGGTAATATTGTCTATTCAGATGTGTTGGGAACAACAGTACTACCAGATGGGTGGTATCAGCTTATGAGAGAATATATTCGTATATATGTTGTAGGGGGAGTTGTTCAGTCACCAATACTTAACTGTATATAATGAGCGTACCATTAGCAAACTACACACTTACCTACGCTGAGTCGTCAAAAGGATGGCCTTCGTTCTATTCTTTTGAGCCTGAGTACATCAAGGGAATGAATCAGTACCTGTACACCTTCAAGGGAGGAAACATGTACAGACACAACGTAAACGAGACTCGTAATGAGTTTTATGGTAGCCCCTATTCAAGTAAGATTACGACTGTGCTAAACACAGATGCACTTACATCAAAGGTGTTCAAGACCATCCAGTTAGAGGCGCAAGACCCGTGGAAGGCGACCGTGTACAGCGACATTCAGAACGCAAGGGACATTGAGTATCAGTGGTTCAAGAAGAAGGAGGGAGACTGGTTCGCATTCATCCGTGGACTTAGCACCAACGACAACTTCAATATGCGGTCTGCTAAGGGGCTTGGAATCCCATTTTCGGTTGCAGGAGTAATGCCTACCCAGACAATTGTATTTAACTACCCTGTACAAACGCCCATTAGAGCTACGTCTCTTGTTACTCCATTTACAGCTGGGGATACGGTATATTCCACTCCCAACCCCTCAACAACAGCACCATTATTGGTTGGAACTATAACAACGGTAACTATTACGGCTACAGACACCACGCTTGTTATTGACACTTCAGCAGGTGCTTTAGCAGTATCTGGTGACTTCGTGTTCTACGTTCGTAACCAGATTGCTGAGAGTCAGGGGCTGTTAGGACACTACTGTGTGATGACACTTGAGAACGATTTAACCACCGCAACAGAGATGATGGCGGTAAAGGTTGACATAATGAAGAGTTATCCTTAGAAATCAGTATCTTTGAGGTCATGACTGAAATGGCTCACAAGGAAGAGGACGTCCTAAAATACGTACATCAAAATAGGGGGATTCTTTGGGAGAGGATAGCTGCTTTTAGAAAACAGCTTGGGACTCTCGAAACAGCCGTACAGCATGGCACAGAGGGGATGGCAGAGTTAATGCCGTTGAAGCACGACTTTTCAGATGGTCTATATACTAGAGAAATCTTTATGCCAAAGGGGACTGTTGTTGTTAGTTTTATCCACAAGCAGAATCATCCATCGTTTTTTTTAAGTGGAGAGATGTCGGTGCTAAATGACAAAGGAGAGATTAACAGAATAAAAGCACCCATGAAGGTCATGACAGAGATAGGCACGCAGAGGGTGGCTTATATGCACGAAGACTGTGTTTGGGTGTGTGTGTATAGGACTGATAAAGAAACAATAGAAGAAGCAGAAAAAGATATATATACGGAAGACTACAAAGAGCTTCCAGAGTATGTTATACTAAACAAGAAATTATTATGTCAGGAGCAGCAATAGCAGCAATAGTAGGAGCATCCGTAGCAGTAGCATCAGCGGTTGCTACAGGAGCAACGGCAGGGGCAGCATCAGCAAAGGCAAAGAAAGCCGCAGGAGAGGCCGAGAAGGTTGCAAAGAAAAAAGTTGAAGAGGCTAGAAGAGAAATTGAGCGAATGCCAATGCAGGAGCTTTCGCTTGACCTACAAGGGTTTAAGGCTGAGCAGGAGGCGTCACAGGTAGCAGCAGCTCAGTCAATGCAGGCAGCACAAGAGGGAGGAACACGTGGTCTTGCGGCAGCGGCAGGTCGCACACAGATGGCTGACATAGCGCAGCAAAGAGACGCACGTCTTGACAAGGCATCTGAGCTACAGAAGCTTGAGACATTAAAAGCAACAGAGCGTCAGCAGGCTTCAGACAAGCTTACAAACCTAAGTCTTGCAGAGGCAGAGGGAGCACAGGTTGCAGCAGCAGAAGCTGAACAGATGTCAGAGGCTTATAAAGGTCAAGCTATTGAAAGTAGCCTTCAAGCAGTTCAAGGAGCTGCAAATGTTGCATCAGCATCCCTTCAGCCAAAGATTAACGCATCTACTGCTTTTAAGGAGAATATAGCAGGGGGAGGAGAGGCGAATATAAAACAGTTTATGCTTAACAGCCCAGACGTTATGGCGAAATACACAGCAGACGAAATTAACAATATGTCACTGTCTAATGGAAGTTTGGAAAAAGGATTCACAAGCGTAGTACCATACCAATCTTACAGTGATCCTAAGCTGCAAAAAAGACTTTTTGGGGATTTGTATGAGAACATTGCAAAGGAATAAATAATGGCTAAGACATACTATAAATACAAAGAGCGTGGGCAGCAGGTAGACTATGCTGAGATATCACGTAACTTCTCTCAGGGGATAATGGATACTGTCACTGGGATAAAAAAAGAGGCAGACGAGTTTTCTGATGAGGTAAAGGCAGCTCAAGAAGCAGTAAAAAAGGATACAGAAGAAAGGGTTAAAGAAAAGAGAACGTCAAAGGGGAAAGGCGCAACTGGAAAAGGTGACTACGGAATAGAAGTAGGCGCCTACGACATTCCCATGACAATAGAGCGAGACGTAAACTCGGTGTTTGTAGATCTTTCTACACAGGCAGCTAATAGGGGGCTTGAATTTAAGCGTGATCGTGACTCACAGAAAATAAGTGATTCCGATTACAAGCTAAAAAAGAACGCTCTTGACAATACTTTTAACGTACTGAAGCAAGCGTCTGTTGGCATAAATAAGCTTGCAGAAGATACAGCCGCTGGTATAAAAGACGGCACAGCAGACCCCACTCAACAGCTTGCTTTTCAGGAGTTGATGTCTTACAATTTTACTGACCCAAGAGTAAAGATTGAAATTGGGGACGATGGCATAGGATCTATGTACAGGGTTGACGATGAAGGCGAGGAGCTGCCAAATACTAGGAGAACCGTTAGCCAGTTAAGAAACATGGCGATGCAAAGGTATCCTTCGTATGATTTTGACGGGAACGCAGATGCAATTGTTACTAAGCTTGGGAAGACACTTGAGACACTTGGTAGAAGGGGCATGACCAATGAAGAACTTCTAAAGAGGGAGCCTATAGCGAACAGTGTAAACGGTGGCGAAATTACTCCAATGGATATGATAGATGACTATGCAGATGGTCTTGAGGAAGATGAATTAGCGAGCATATTGATGGGTCAACTTGGCTCTAAATTCAAGCCAACATTTAACCGTGAAGTAGCATTTAGCACAGATGCAGATGGTAATGTTACTTATGATCAGTCAAAAATACTTTTTGTACCTCAAAACCTTGCGTCTGGAGTAAATAAAAATACAGCTCAGCTTACTGACGAGCAAAAAGAAAGAGCGATAGAGTTTGTCAGGATGGATATACTGTCTCAATTCAACGTAAATCCAGCTGCTGCCTACAAGCCGAGTGATAGTGAAAGAAAGGAGTCAAAAAGAAAAGATGCCTTGATACTTGATGTGAATAGGATGACAGAGTTGTTTGAGGGAGACTCTGCTTTAAAGAATCAAGTATTGTCTACATACTCTGAAGGGTTAAAAAGCAAATACACTGGCTTCTCAAGTGCAACTGTTGAAGGTGATGAGCTTGTTATTGTTTACAAGGACGATAAAGGATACAGGAAAACGGACAGACATACACTTCCAAATGACTTCACTGAATTTGTAAAAACAATCGGGCCAATCGTGACTGGTCAAAGTTCTTTATTAGAAGTTTTAGAGGGTGCTGACAAACCATCTGGCGGTAGAAAAAAAGAAAAGGGTTCCTTTGAAGTGGAAGAGGAAGAATACTTTGGTCAACCATCCTTAGATTCAAAAACCAGACAGACATTTTTAGATGCGGTAGACGTAGCTGTTAAAAAAGTCCCAAAAGGACTTATGACGAGAGAGTCCACAACTTTTACCGAGTACGGTAATAAGCTGAAAGGTGTGCTGGGTGGAATAAAAGGACTGACCGTAGATGTTGATAACAGTGGTGTCCTTACAATGTCCGTTGAGAATCTTGGAACATATCCACCAATCCAACTTGACGAAGAATCAGAAACTATGGAAACTGTGAAGTCAGCAGTAAAAACTATGCTTGAAAGAGTTCAAATGGACGAGGCTCATGGCATGGGGGCGTTCCCCAAGCCGAGTAAGCGTGCCAAGGATGTGAGGCAGATGATAGCCGCCAACAGGCCGAAGGTCATCCTGCTGTCAGGCACGCCAACGCCTGAGTCATACGCTCAGATGTACCATCAGGTGTATGGCATACCCAGAAACCCCTTCAGTCGATACAAGAACTTCTACAGGTTCGCTGACGACCACGTTAACAGGAAGCAGCGCAAGATTAATGGGATGATGATTAACGACTACACAGAGGGTAAGGAGACCATCCTCAGTCTGATGAAGCCCTACACAATCTCGTACTCGCAGAAGGAGGCTGGCTTTGAGTCTGAGATAACCGAGAGGGTTCTGAGGGTTCGTATGGACGAGGACACCTACCATCTTGCCAAGAAGCTTGAGAGGGACTTGGTGATTGAGGGCAAGGACGAGGTGATACTTGCAGACACGCCTGTTAAGCTAATGATGAAGCTGCACCAGCTGTACTCAGGAACTATTAAGTTCGAGAGCGGCAAGTCTATGGTTCTTGACCTTAGCAAGGCTGAGTTTATTAAGCAGCACTTTAATGGTAAGAAGATAGGTATTTTTTATAAGTTTACGGCTGAACTCAAGGCGCTCAAGGAGGTGTTCGGGGATGAGCTATGCACCGAGCTGGATGACTTCAACGGCAGCGACAAGCACATAGCGCTACAGATTGTGTCGGGACGTGAGGGCATATCGCTTCGTGAGGCAGACGCTCTGGTCTACTACAACATTGACTTCAGTGCCACAAGCTACTGGCAGTCAAGGGATAGGATGACCACAAAGGAACGGCTGAAGAACGATGTCTACTGGGTATTCTCTGACGAGGGCATCGAGAGTAAGATATACAAGGCTGTAAAAGCTAAGAAGGATTACACACTTAAACACTTTAAAAAAGATTATAAATAATGGAAGCAACAGAACTAAGAATAGGTAATTGGGTTATCGTAAACGAAGAATGCCAAATAGAGGCTATTGTTCACGATGCAGTGTGCATATCAACCCGTTTTGAGACGTATGTATTAGATGATGTTAAACCAATCCCACTAACAAAAGAATGGTTGGATAAGTTTAGTATGTTTAACGGAAAGGAGTACGCCTACGGAAACTATCCATTGAGGAGGGGTAATTATGCTATCTCTGACATCCCTGACATCTCTGATCGCGGATGGAGCATTGGAATAGATAGTAGTGAAGGGTGGATGTTTTTAGTTTGCGTACATTATGTACATCAGTTACAGAATGCAATATTTGCCTTAACAGCAGGTGATGTGTTAACCGAAAATAAACACTTTAAACAAGACTACAAACCAACGCAGTGATTCCGTATCTTTGAATAATGACTGAGCAGGCAATACAGAACAAAAGGATAAAGCAACTTGAAGAGGAAGGGTATTACGTTATCAAACTTGTTAAGACGAATAAGAACGGCATCCCTGACCTTATTGCTATACCTCCAGACTCTGGTGTTCTGTTTTCGGAAGTTAAAAGACCTGACGGTCGTCTATCTAAGCTACAAGAATATAGACTTAAACAACTCAAAGAGCATGGATGCAGAACAGAGGTATATAGAGGAGGCTAATTTCGAGTTTGAAGATGCTGCCTATGACAAAATAATAACGATGGGGAATATGGGATACCACCTCGCCATGACCATACACGACAACGCACACAAGATACCATCTAACAATGGTATAATTCAGAAGTTCGGTGTGATGGTTCAGAGAGACGGAGACTTCCCCTTCCAAGTTAAAATCTTCCATCAGGAGGATGACGTTCCAGTCCTAGTTGATATGGAAGAGATAGGGATGGATGAGTATTTAGATTTAATGAATCAAAACAAATCAATTACACATGAAAAAAACAAAACCAACACCGTCAGCAAGTAGGCTTATGGGTATCATATCGTCAGTAACTGGCGTAGACATTATGGAAAATTCAAGAAGACGTCCAGTCGTTGATGCAAGACAGATATTCTACAAGATATACAGAGAGGTGGGTGTATATTCATTCTCAGATATAGGCGCATTCTTTGGTAAGAATCACGCGACTGTCATGCACGGTATCAAGGCTATTGACTTGTTCATTTCCCAAGACAAGTACACAAAAATGATATATGAAAGGTGCAAGAACCTGTACTTTGGAGAACTAAACACAGAGGAATCCATAAGTAAAAATGAGTTGATTGAAAAGATATCTCATTTAGATGGTCATATTATTGACTTAAATTCATACATTGCAGAACTAGAAGACAAGCTTGGTAGTGTTTCAAATGAAAATGATGATTTATTTTCTTTGTATGAAGTCGTCAGGATGCACACGCCAAAGGCTAAGATTGAGGATGCTAAGAAAAAAGTAAGGGCAGTATTGAATGGACTTTAACGACATGTACACAGAGATAGATAACATAGCAGAAGCACCCAACCTGACAGACAAGCAGAAGCTTGACGAGCTTCTTAGGATGGATTCGGTCATGTACGTAAACCTTGGAACGGAGTCAACTCAAGAAGAAAGGGATGAGGTAAAGAGCCGTAGCAGATTAATCTACCGAACAATAAAAGCCATCGACTTTGAGATGGGAGACCTGTTCCTAACAGCGATGAGAAATGAATCCAACTGAACGCAAGAGGTTCCTGTTTATCAACTTCGTAATGGGGCAGATAAACAGTCATACAGACGAGATATATGAGGCGCTATCAGACAACGATGTCGATGGTGTAACTGAAGCCATAGCAAGCCTGATGTCGGTATGCGAGGACTTACAAGAATCAATAGCTGATGAGCACACCGAGGATAAGGCTAAGACCTGAAGAGTACGAGGTTATCATGGAGATGCGTGGCGAGACCGTCACCAACATCAATAACAACAGCGCTCTTGACCAACACCTGTACGACCGTGGTATTGACAAGGAAGATGTTGTAAGTGTAAAGCACTGGCAATCAGCCTCTGGAGAATACAGGTTCTCTGTTGTCACAAAAGAAGACAGCGGCTTGATAAGTCTTGAGGAGGTATTCATGCCGATACTTGATGAGCTAAAATCTTACTCGCCCAAGTTTAAGAAGATTAAGAGAAAACCCATTACCGACCCTCACTGTTTGGTGATAGACCCTGCTGATATACACGTAGGAAAGCTGGCGTCCCTCGATGAGACAGGCCAGCACTACGATATACAGAAGGCAGTCAGCCAAGTAGATGAGGCGGTGGATGGGCTTATTGAGAAGTCCTATGGGTTTAGTATCGACAAGATATTCTTCGTAATAGGTAATGATGTTCTACACATCGACAACACAAAGAGAACCACGACAAGTGGTACTCCGCAGGACACTTCAGGAATGTGGCACGAGGCGTTTCAGGCAGCCAAGTCTATGTATGTACGTGCGATTGAGCGCATGCTGCCACTTGCTGATGTCCATGTTGTATTCAACCCCTCCAACCATGACTATATGAGTGGCTATATGCTTGCCCAGACGGTCGAGGCGTACTATCGAAATCACGAAAGCGTGACGTTTGACGTTAGTATTGCTCACAGGAAATACACTAAGTATGGTAATAGTATGATTGCCACCAGTCATGGGGACGGAGCGAAGCTCGACAACCTGCCGCTACTTATGGCAACCGAGAATCCTAGTATGTGGAACAAGTGCGACTACAGGTACATATACCTACACCACATCCACCACAAGCAGCGCCACAAGTTTATGGATAACAAGGACTTCATTGGGGTTACTGCTGAGTACCTTAGAACGCCAAGCCCAAGTGATTCGTGGCACATGAAAAATGGATACGTTGGGGCAAAGAAAGCCGTAGAGGCATTCATTCATTCAAAAGAGCATGGACAGGTCGCACGTCTCACACACCATATCTAAGTGGCAGGGTCGTTTCGGTATTAGTGAGTGGGATGTCTCCACTGAAGAGATAGACCTAAACAAGGTTACTGTTGATTATAACGGACACACGTACTTCGTTGGTGTGTTTAGGGACTTTGACAATAAGACCGCTGTAATATACCATGACATAGAGCTAGACGAAGAGAGTATAATTCACGAGCTGCTACATATTGTATTTCCTAAACCTAATTCAGATGAGACATACATGGATTATGAGCGATGGATAACTGAAGCGGCAAAAAATCTAAATAAAAATGAACCCACAACTACACGTAGAGAATGTATTAAAAAGATGTTTTGAGGTCTACCCACCGAAGGGGAGGAAGCATCGCAAGTTCTTTAAGAACCTTGTCAAGCAGGGTGGTATGCCTGAGAGTATGGCGAGCATGATTACCAAGATTATTGAGAACCCGAACTGTGTGTACATAGTGAAGGCTGACGGAACCTTGAAGATACTTGACTAACTATTATCCATACAGATACAGCAATCAACTGTATGATTTGTATGGTAACGGTTTGGCTATGCTGACGTTGTGAGGCACGAGCAATGCAGTATAGGTGTTGTTACCTGCTGTACGGATTTAAAAGATAAAATATGAAGATAAACGGAATATATTTAGGTGATTGCTTGGAGTTGATGCCTAAACAAGTAGAAGATAAAAGTATTGATATGATTTTTTGCGATTTGCCTTATGGTACTACTCAAAACAAATGGGATAGTGTAATACCTTTAGATGAATTATGGAAAGAATATAATAGAGTAATTAAAGACAATGGTGCAATAGTATTATTTGCTCAAACACCATTTGATAAAGTTCTTGGTGCAAGTAATTTAAAAATGCTAAAGTATGAGTGGGTATGGGAAAAGACACAAGCAACAGGACACTTAAACGCTAAGAAAATGCCAATGAAAGCACACGAAAATATTTTAGTGTTTTACAAAAAGCTACCTACTTACAACCCTCAAAAAACAACAGGTCATAAGCCTATGAATAGTGGTGTAAGACGTTCTTCACTTAAAAACGAAAACTACAATGAGATTAATAAGGTTGATTTACCTTTTGGTGGAGATACTGATAGATACCCACGAACAGTTTTAGAGTTTAAAAGTGATAAGCAAAAGAACTACTTGCACCCAACACAAAAGCCATTAGATTTGATTGAGTATATGATACGCACGTACACGAATGAAGGCGATTTGATATTAGATAACACTTGTGGAAGTGGTACAACAGGATTAGGAGCAAAAAATCTAAACAGAAATTATATTATGATGGAACAAGACCCTAAATATTACGAGATAGCTTGTAAACGATTACAGGTTTAGTATTGCAGGTAATGTTTGGCTATGAACCGTTTCAATGGTGTATAGGTGCAGTTGTAAGAAACTTGTGAGTAACAAAATTGTGAGTTAAACCAAAGCAAAGAAGATGAAACTTGATGAAATACTAAACGAGAAGAAATAATGCCAGACATTACAATGTGTTCAGGGGCTAACTGTTCCTTAAAAGATGAGTGTTACAGATACACAGCAGAACCATCTAAGTTTAGGCAATCATATTTTATGAATCCTCCAATAAAGGATGGTAAGTGTGAACATCAAATGGAAGTATACACTAAAAACAAGCAATGAAAAGCACAGAATTAAGAGTAGGTAATTTGGTTAGTGTAGATGGTAAAAACCTTCCCGTGACTCAAATATTTGAGAAAGGTTTTAACTGTGGAAACGTGGGAGTATTATACGAACTTGCCAAACCAATCCCATTAACAGAGGAATGGTTGGAGCGTTTATTGACAACTAGGCTAGAAAATGATATTACAATATCAAGAGGAGTAAGTAGCGGTATCATTCACGTTGTAATTGGACAGGTTCATTATGTGAAAGTTGAGTACGTACACCAACTCCAAAACCTTTACTTCGCACTAACGGGAGAAGAACTAAAACAAAACAAAGAAGATGGTAATAGCACTGATATTTTTAATAATAATGGTATACCCTCTGTATAGATACAAAAAGGAATACGACAGAAAACAAAGATGACCGAGATTGAAGAGTCATACCACAACGCCTACCAGTTATTGATAGGCACTACAGACTACGACAAACTTGCTGAGCAGGAGGCGTTCTACCTACCTAAGAACCACGAAGACCCTGAAGTAATACTGCGATACTACGAGTCTGTGGAGGATTATGAGAAGTGTAACCAAATAATTAAAATAATAAATGGAAGATAAGCACATAAAAATATTGAAGTGTATGGTGTTTGCACAGTCGTTCGTTGAGGCGCTAGACGACTTCGGGGGAAATACTGCATTCAAACATCAATTAAAGAACAAGGGCAACGCATTCTGTAGAGAGGTTGATAAGTTCCTTAATGACATCTATTCAAATGGAAGCACGGAAACCTCCATAGTTAACTTAATACAAGGATGTCAGGATGCAATTGACAAGATAATTGAAGAAGACGTAATCTAATATATATGAGACCAAAATGTAGAATGCACGTATGGCGTAAGGACTACCTTAACGGTGGCAAGCGCTGTCAGGTGTGTATGAAAAAAAATAAAGAACCAAAACGAGCAAAGGACGTAGAGCCATGACAAGCAATATAACCAAGAAAATAATTGAAGACCTTGTAGCCTCTGATAAAAAGGGGCTGGAGGAGTATGGCGTAACAGTTGACCGAGATGACTACACGCTAAAAGATTGGCTACAGGAAGCCTACGAGGAGACCTGTGACACAGCCAAGTACCTGAAGGCTGCAATTGAGAAGCTTGATGGGAAGTGTGTTAAGTGTGGTGTTAATCCGAACAACGATATATCAGACTGGTGTGAACAGTGCGTAAGGAATATAATCCTCTAGCGCCTCTTAGACCCTCTGAGTCTGGACTCCTCCTTCTTGCCCCTGTTCTTGCTGATGCTCATGCACACGCAGTTTGATGGGGAGCTGTTACGTGGGTTCCCATCCTTGTGGTGAATCTCCTTTCCCTCGCCACACTTCTTCTTACGGTTCACCCTGTTCCTTGCCGCCCTGTCTAACTTTGACTTGGTAGAGCTTTGATGGTCTCGGTATTCCTTTTTATAATTTCTAACAGCCATAATACAAAGATATGCTAAAATTAGGTAAGCAAAAAGAAAAGGAGTTTGCCTCCTTTTTCAATAACGTAGTGTTCCCAACAGTAGAACAGGACATGAAAGAGCATTGGGATTTGAACGTCAAATACGATGTGAAGATGCTACGCAGAAAGAAACGTCACGAGGAGTACGATGAGAATATTCATTGGGTTGAACTTATGAACGTGCGTGGTGACACTGGGTGGTTATACGGTCAGGCCGACTACTTCTCCTTTGAGATTACAGACTACTGGATAGTCGTGGCGAAAGATGACCTTCAAGAATTCATAAAAAACACAGTGGTAAAGGAGCAGGTCTATACCCCAACCCTATACAAGATGTACAGGAGGCGAGATAGAAAAGACATCATAACACTTGTCAAGACAATTGACCTTATGTATATCAGCTCGTCTGTGATAAAGAAGCATACTCAGCCTTAGCATCAAACGATGGGCAGGCTTTGGAGCTTACGTCTCTGTGGCCTATAATCTCAGCGTCAGGGTATCTTCCCAATAGGTCAATAAGAAGGCAGCGTAGCGTCTCCTTCTGCTTCTCTGTTCTGGTGTCCTTCGGACTGCCATCACTATCATCAACCCCTCCTATGTAGCATACACCTACGGATGAGCTGTTGTGTCCCTTCGCATGCGCTCCCGAACGGCTCTCAGGCCTTCCCTTCGCTATGGCTCCGTCTAGCTCAATCACCCAGTGGTAGCCTATGTCGCTCCACCCGTTGTCCTCAACGTGCCAACGCTTGATGTCCTCCATCTTCACGTCACGTCCTTCTGGTGTTGCTGAGCAGTGTACTATTATTTTTTCTATCGGTCTTGCCATGATACTCGCACTTCTTTGTTGTTAGGCATTTCTTACTACACTCTATTGGTCTGGTCTCACACCATTTCTTCATCTATCTCCTTGGTCTTTGAGGTCTTTGAGGTTTTTGGGGGCGTTGAGGCTTTCCTCCTTTATCATTCTGCTTATTAAGCTTGTCTTGAGCTTTTCTCAACTCCTCCATTGCCTCCTCCATCTTCTTTGCATCCTTGTCTGCAACATAGTCACTGTACCCTCCTATCTTTCTTGCGTTAAAATCTTGGTCACCAGTAGCAGTCCTGTACCAATTTCCAAAACTTTTATCAACATTTTTTAGAGGCAGTGCATTGTTCAGCATTTCAAAGTAAAGCTCATCCATTTTCTGCTGTTTTTTTACGGGGTCTTTTGTCCTGCTAACAGATTTACCCTTGTTGATTATATCTGACGCTATCTGCATAATTGGAGGGAGAGGCATTCTACCAGCCCAAGGCTTGTCGGTTG
>JACKZZ010010025.1_pt1 | contig 30754 bp, 11 predicted proteins | sample 8027871 | NCBI WGS metagenome assembly JACKZZ01 (sample SAMN15724774, study PRJNA655200) | protist metagenome | isolation source: fluorescence activated cell sorting (FACS) single amplified genomes of... | place: USA: West Boothbay Harbor, Gulf of Maine | collected 2000-07-19
GTTGTTCATAGGTTTATTATTCTTACTTATGTTACATACGTGCTATAAATTGAAATAAAATGTAGTTAAGTTGCATTTTATTTCAATAACTTCCAGAAAGTATTACAAAAAGAGAAAGAATAATACAAAATTACAATTGCGATTATTTTACTTTTCAACAACTCCATGGAACTCTAAAAAAGTGTCTTTTTTAACAAGCGTACTTCACTAGCTAATATTGATGGGGTTGATCCCTGATGATTCCAGTCATAACAATGCTCGTTATCATGCAAATCATACAAATAGTACTCATTAATTCAGCGCAAATCCTCTTACATGCTGTTGTAATAAAAGAGTTTAACCATTTGAGTGTAAAGAAAGCAGACCTATTGCACTCGATTAGTGTGATGTTTCTTAAAAAATGTTCAGATGGTGACAACGTAAGATTCTATGGTGTATAAAAAGGTGTAGAAAAACGAGGTTTCAGAATGAGGGATGTTAAAAAATACAGAAAATGAGCAAACGAATTATAATTATGGTGTGAATTTAGAATAAAGTATATATTCAAAGATGTGGTGTACGCAAAGGTATCAAGTTTCATTATTAGTATTTAAAATCAATTTCTACTGTAAATAATTCTTTATCATATATCAAAATATTTCATCATGCTTGCCTTACGATTATTTTTCGTATTATTTGTTGTCTTTAATCTTTAATAATCATTAGTCACTTATCATATATGCCTCAATATACGTTTCGTCAGTATATTATATTTTACTTTTTAAAGTACTATGTCATATCCTACAAATTCTAAAACGAATATTGCAATTTTTGGACTTATAATTTTTTTATTTATATACATTGTTCTATTTGATTCTGTTACTTTAGGCTTTTTTACCATGCTTAGTAAAGGCAGTGACAACGAGACTAATTCCACACATAAGTAGAAATATAGAAAGTATTGCACGAATTTTAGGTCTTGCATCTTTCATGTGATTGAAAACTTCACTACCACTTAATACACCAATGATAGAGAAAATAAAGACAGAAATATATAAAACCCAGTCATCACTATCAAATGTTGCATTCTTTTCATGATTATCATCGTCACCAATTGTTGCTAAATAATATATAATACGCATAGTTACATTAGCCAATGTAATAGCAGCACCAGTTGCAAGTTGTGATTTTTTAGTAAATTGTACAGGTGCAGGTGGATGCAACATGTACAATATAATAGGTGGTCCACGAATTCCACAAAGCCCACCTAAGAATCCTGATAAAGCAGCAGCAAGTATTGTATAAAAAATAGCTGTTTTTGTTAAAGGCATATCATCATATTCTTCTTGTGAAGGTTTTGTAGCTTCATTCATCAAAATTTTATGTTCATGGGGAATGTCTAGAGCTGTTAAAGAATCAATTTTTGCTTGCTCACGTTCTTCATGTTTCTGTTTTCGTGTTTCTATTTGTTTAAATGTTAATTCATAACCTGGTTCATCATCAAGAAAAATAACAACAGCTGTTATATCATCCATATAATCACCTCGATCAATCCAATGTTGAGTAGCTTCTCTTACTAAAGCAGAAGAAGCTTCAGCAGGATCATCAAAATTTGATACAAAATTAATAATAACTTGAGAACTTTGCCATTCAGTAATTCCATCTGAACATACAACTAGAATATGATCCATTTTATTTACAATATGATGTGTAATTTCAGGAGTAGCTGTAACACCAATAGTATGAGCAAATGAATCACCAATAGAACGTGTAAAACCACATCCAGGTAATTTTTGATCTTTAGCCCAAACACGAGGTGCTTTATCACTTTCATTCCAGTCTTCATTCATAGGTACATCACCATCACGTTGATCAGTTGTCATAACTTCACCACCACAAGAACGAATACGATCAAGTTCTTCCTTAATTAAAGGCGTTTGTGTATTAGTAAGTTGTTCAGCTTTCATCTTATGAATATCACATCTTGTCCCAAGTATAACAGCTGAATCACCAACATTTGATACAATCATTATATTACCTTCAAGTAAAAGAGTTGCAGCAGTGGTACCAGAGTATTCATCTTCAATATCAACATTCATACCAAGATCAGTATGACATGTTTCATGAGCAAATTGAAGTGATTTGTTTGTATGATTACCATTACGTAACATTTCTTCAGAATAAAGTTTAGGAACATTATTAATAGCATATTCAGCAACATCATGTCCATCAGTGCCATGACCATCAAATGCAGAAAACCAATGTTGATGACCATCTTTAGCAATACCAATCTGGATACGACAACGATCTTGATTAGGCTTATCATGTAAATCAGGATAATAACCTCGTTGTGTAGCACTAGCAGCACGTAGATGACGACCATCAACAAGATAACCATCATAATTTTCACTAACAGTCATACGAATTTTAAGTTGTTCTTTTGTAAGAAAAGGATCACCTTTTTTATAAAAAGAATCGCCACGTTTGATATGAAGCATTTTTGGTCCACCTTCAACTTTTGCAAATGATAATACCTCTTCTTGATAACGACGACGTTCAAAATCTTCAGGATTTTCATCAGCCAAATCAGATTTCATTTTCGATATACCTTCTTTGTTTAGTTTATCAAACTCTTCAACTTGAAGATCAGTATATACAGTTGCTTCAGTAGCAATATCAGCAGGTAATGATGTCTCTGAATCTATAGCATTAACTAAATGTGTTTTATAACCCATAAAAATTAAAGGTTCATAAGAAATAGATTCAATCATTTGCAAATCAGCATCATTTAGACCATCTTTTCCTGCCCATTTTGACATTTGAGTCTTTGCAAATGAATCACCACGTGTAAGATTCATAAATTGTACTGATAAACCTTGTGCTTTTAAAGCTTCACGACCTTTATTTGCACTTCCAATTAAATCATCTGATGTTTTCATAAGTAAAACACTTGCTTGACGTTTTACACCACCAAAATGACGTTCACCAATAAACTCATAAATTTTTTTTACGGCTTCTTTTTTATCCTTGAGCATAGCTTCATAATGAACTTTATGTAATAAATGGGGTACTTCTTTTAAAATACGACATGCCATACCTTGCAATTTGGTCCACTTTTTTGCGATAGCATAATAATGGCAATCACCAACAGGTGTTTTCATAAATGACATTGCAACATCACGTGGATCACGTACAAGATATACATAACGTAACCGTTTTTCGCCATAATATTCAAGTAACCAATCATGATAATTAGACATTCCCATAGATTTATTAATCCAAATTCTTTTACCATTAGACTTTGCATAAAACCCCATTATAGCATCAAAAATAGATAGCATATATAAACCAGATTCAATAGGTATGGTAATATTCTTTTCTTTACGTGCAGCAGCCATACGTTCAACATTATCATGAGTATTATTATACATTAATGTCCTTGAAAATATAATAATTGCTCCATGTTTATTAGTCCATGGCACTTGATTACGTTCAACAAATGAACATACATGATCAACTAATATACGTAAATTTAATTCAATGGATAGATCACCAAATTTATCAAGTAATGGTACATATTCACGCATCATGTGAGGAGGATGAGGACAACCTAAATCTTCACGTTGATCAAGCATTGTACGTAACCAATTGGATCCTGAACGTTGTGAACCAATCATAAAAAAACATGGAACATCCTCAGTATGTTTATGAACTTTAATTTCTTTAATATTAGCCTTAAACCAAGGATGATCAAGTGCAACAGAAGCAGTAAAACGTTTCTTAGGGTCAGTAACTAGACAAGATTTAATAAAATCTTTTGCATCATTACTTACATCTTTCCATCCATGATTATTATCAAATTCAAAGTCACCTTTAACGATAGCTTCTTGTAATTTTTTATCTTCGACTTCATCGGTTTCACCACGAAATGGTTGATATCCAACAAGAAGTGAATAAGTAATAACACCAACAGACCATAAATCACAATTTATATCATAATTTTTTCTTAATAAAATTTCTGGTGCGACATAAGAAGGTGAACCACACATAGTTTTAAATGAATCAATTTCACCATTGGATCTTTTTGCAAAACCAAAATCAGCTAATTTTATAATAGAATCATCGTTATCATTCTCTAATAATAAATTTTCAGGTTTTAAATCACGATGTGCAACACCTCGTGATGCACAGTATGCAACAGCTTGCAACATAGAAGAAACAATATTACGTCCTTTTATTTCAGTAAAAAAAGAAACGGTTGATAATTTATCTAGTAAATCACCACCACCAAGTTTTTCAGTAACAATATAATAGTTTTTAGTTTCTTTAAATACATCAATCATTGACATTACATTTGGATGTTTTAAACTAGATAATAATTCTAATTCATTATTTAATGCAATTTCTTCTTCAGATTTAATAGAACTACGATCAATTATTTTAATAGCATATGATAAACCTGTTTTTTTTTCATAACCTTCTTTAACAATAGAAAATGAACCTGAACCTAATTCTTTACCTAAAACATATAATCTATTAAAATCACCATCATTCTGATCATTTTTTTTATCTTCTGTTGATTGTTTTGTGCCTATTTCAATATCACTAATAGATACAACAGAATATAAATTATCATTTTTAATAGGTACATTAGATTCCATTTCATTCTTAGGATCTTCATTGGAATGCAAATTAAAATCCTTTTTACTTAATTTATTTGCAATAACAATTAAACCATCAACATGTTCAATATCTTCATATTTAGGAGGTATATCTAGATTATTTTTATCATTTTGATCAATAATTTTATAATGTTCATCTAATTTACTAGATGTTTCATTAGTAGAATTCAAATAATGTTGTAATAATGCCGAGAAAAAATCCCATTTATTAAATACTTCAAAAATCCCTATAGCACAAACAAGTATACCACCTACCAAAACTATTGCTTCAGTTTCCACAATTGTATTAGTATATTGACCTATTGGGGTAGCTATGATTGTTATAGGAATAAAAATAAGTAACATACGTTTTGAAGCATATTTCATTACATCAGCTTTATAAAACAATAATGGTTGAACACAAAATAATGAAAACGCTTGAATAAATACAGCATCCTTAAATAAACCTTCATATCCACTAATTGCAGCAATTTGCCAAACAAATAAGTATACAATTGCCATACCAAAACCAGTTAAAGCAACACCAAAATTACCGAAGAAAGCTGACAGTGATAGAATCACAACATCTGTAGCAGTAGCCATATTCCTTTTAATAAAGAATGATAATGAATTGTCACAGTTACACTATGTATTACGCGTGGTAATATTCAAGAATAGAGATCAAACAAAAAAAGTGCAGATGCAAACAATTTAGTTTTTTACCTCCGCAAAACTGCTAATCAAGTTTAAATAGAATTGTAGTTTCAATATCCTTGATATAGGGATGAAAGAAAACAAAAACACTCCAAATTTGAGAAAGAAATTGGAATTTGAGTTTTGCGACCTACAAGCCCCACAATCCCATGGAATCCCATTACCGAGACCCACTAAGAACCTTGATTTATAGGATTGCTGTATTTGTTTCTGTAATTTTGAAATCTCAAAGGTTTTTAATTTTGCATTTTATGATAGACTTAAAAAATTGGTAATAGTTTAAAGATATATAAATAGTTGCAGGCAACGATTGCATTTCCGATATTTGGTACTGTTATAAACGTAGAGTTATTTCAAAGAAAGTATAAATATAGATTATAGTAACACATTAAAGCAATACTATGGCAGCACGTACTTTAATGCGTTTACAAGGTAATGTAAATGCTGCAGTAAATGATGAAAATAAGACTAAATTAGCAGCTGTCCATAATGATAATTATCTTGGTGAATTACGTCGTTATCATCATTTTTGGGATTGTGTTCAATCTGAAATGACAATCAATAGGATGAAATTACCAAATTACAATGTCTTTGATCAACATAAAAATGTCGTAACAAGTGCAGAACAAATGAAAAAATTACGTGAAAAAGGTTTAATTCATCCATCGGATCCATGGAAGGTTTTATTTGATTTAGTAATTGGTGCACTTATTTTATTTAGTTTAGTTGTTATACCATATCGTATTGGTTTTCAAATAGAACCAACAAAAGTATCATTTGTAACAGATTTATTTATTGATTTTTTATTTTTACTTGATGTTATATTACGTTTTAATACATCCTTTGTTGATCCATCAACAGAATTATTAGTATTAGACAGAAAAAAGATAGCACATAATTATTTCCAAGTATGGTTTTGGATTGATATGGTATCTTCAATACCATTTGATTTAATTGTTACAAAAGAAACACCATGGAGTAACCATAATGAAGATAAGGATTTTGCATCAATAAGATTAATACGTATATTACGTTTAATAAGATTATTAAAAATTATTCGTATGCTAAAATTAAAAAGATTAAGAAAACATATAGAGGATTTAAATATAAGTGCTGGTGTTATCAACATGGTAGGTCTTGCTTCACAAGTAACATTTGTAGCACACTTAATTGCATGTTTTTGGCATTATTTAGCTACTTCAGATGTTATTGGTATGGATACCCCTGGTCAAGAATATGTGGATACGCCATGGAATGAATTGCCAGATCAAAGACAAGTAACATGGTTAACAGTTGAAAGCTTACAATTTAGTACATTATTAGATAAATATGTTGCATCATTTTACTGGGTAGTAACAACAATGTTATCCATTGGTTATGGTGATATATCAGCAACAAATGATACAGAAAGAATATTTTCAATATTTACTATGTTATTTGGTGGTATTGTATTTGGTGCATTAATTTCACAAGTAACAAGAATGATTGAAAATCGTAATCCACAAATGAAAGCATACAAATTAAAAATGGATGAAATTAAAGCATTTCTTGGTGAAAAGAAATTACCACAATATTTAAGGAATAAAGCTATAGCATGTTATTCATATTTTTTAAAAAGAAAATCATCATTTGCAGAACAAACTGTTTTGGATGGTTTACCTGATGAAATGACAATAAATCTTGTTGAAGAATTATATCATAGGGAAATATCTGCTATAAGTTTATTTAGAGAAGCAACAACATATAGTGAAAAATGTTTTGTTGTCCAACTAGTTAGAAATATTAAACCACAACGTGCTGAACGTGGTGAACATATTTTTCAAAGTGGAGATATATCCACAAATATTATATTTGTTGTATCTGGTTTAGTAAGGATGTCTACACTTGTTGATGGTGATATGGAGGTTGTTGTTGGTTACGTTACCAAAGGCGGTTTTTTTGGAGATATTGAATTATGTAAAAAAACTTGTAGATTAGCTGATTATAAAGCTGCAATGAATTGTACATTATTAGCTGTGCCAAATGATACATTTGAAGCAGCATGTTTGGAATATCCTGAAGCTGGTGTGAAATTTAAGAAATTATTGCAACATCGTCATAAAAATTTTATGGCAGCTTGCAAATTACCATTTATTCGTAGTCCTCGTAAAGATATCAGTACTAAAGGCTCTATTTTGAAGGGTAAATTATTAAATTCAACTATAATAAAAACTTTAGCAGTACCATTAAAACTAATTCAAAAATGTGTTACTGGTAATCGTGATGAGCGCTCATTTCTATCAAGACGTAAAAGTGTAGATTTTTCCACAGGTAAACCTTTACCATCACGTTTACAATTATGGGTTGATGGCGAATTAAGGCTACCAGCAAGTCTAGGTGATGAATTTAAGATAATGACTCAACCTGATTACGTTACATTTCGAGTAATGTATCTTGAATATAGTACGGATTTACAATTACAAGATTTACCAAGCAGTACAAAACCTTCAATACAAGGAAATTTAAATAAAGAGCAATCAAATAAAAAAATAAGGACGACTCATAGTGGTAATAGTAATAATAATAATGATATGACATCAAAACAAGGACGAGGTTCTTTTGTTAAGTCACTCCCTCAAGGTGGAAAATCAAAGTCAAGTGTGTCCCCAAATAAAACATCGTCTATATATCCAATGCCATTAGGATATAAAAGAACTGCTAATAGAAATGATAATGAAAATAGCAGCAGTAGTAGTAGTAGTAGTAGTAGTAGCAGCAGTGAAGTTGAATGTGAAGGTACTCAGCAACGACGAAGGAGAGCCCAGACATTAAAGACTCATGCTTCCGCAAAACTTGGTACGAGACAACCTGAAAATACTCAGAATTTCCAGAACGAAGTAATTAAAACAACAGCGTCAAATACAGGAACATTTAATGGTGGATCGTCTTCACAGAAAGTGTATCCTTTGCCAACAAAAGAAGTACCAGAAAATGATGATAGTTCAAGTAAAAAGAAAAAGAAGAAAAATGCAAATGATAAAGGTCCTATTGGTCATGTTGTTTATACTGAAGCAACATATGATTTTTTTAGTGAAAACAATTTACTGCATCCTTTCGGTCCATGGAAAAAAGTATGGGATATGTTTATAGGGATTTTAATTATATATAGTGTGATTTTTATTCCTATACAAATTGGATTTTCAGTATTATATACATTAAATTCACCATTAGCGTGGCTAGTTGTCATTGATCGAATTATAGATAGTTTCTTTTTCCTAGATATTATTATTAGCTTTCATACTTCATTCTATTCTCTTGAAGAAGATGCTTTCGTTTTAATACCATCAGTGGTTAGAGAAAATTACATCAAGACATGGTTTTTCGTTGATTTTGTTTCTACAGTACCTTTTGATGAAATAGCGGATTATCTTATTAAAGGTTTTAGTGGTGATGATTTGGTTGTGATTCAATTAATAAAAGTTACACGATTAGCACGTCTTTTAAAATTAGCTCGTGTATTAAAATTAGGTAAGATGATTGAAGAAATGGAATCATCTGCAGGTTTATCCCCTGCTGTTTTTAATTTAACAAAATTGTTATGCGAAGTATTTTTTATTGGTCATGTATTTTGTTGTGTATGGTGGGCTGTATCCGAAAGTATGACATCAACTTCATGGATTGATGAACCAGGACATACATATACTATTGCAGAAGTGTCTTTAAGAGATACTCCTTCACTTTTAACAAAGTATTTTACAACATTTTATTTTACTTTCGCAACTTTAACAACTGTTGGTTATGGAGATATTGTTCCAAATAACACAAGTGAAAGGATTTTTAATATGTTTATTGAACTTGTTGGTGCGACCGTATTTGGTTACATGGTTGCTAGTGTTTCAACTTTGCTTGGTACTTTAAACTATTCTGAAGAACGTGCCCGCGAACGTTTAAGTGAAGTAACAGAGTATTTGAATGAAAAAGATTGTCCACCAGGTCTATATAATTCTGTGGTACGTCATTATCGTCATAAGTTTGCTCATATTTCAGCATTTAATGAAAAAGATATACTTGATCGGTTACCACTTCGTGTAGGTGTTGAAATTTTATTAAGTAATCATGAGAATCAAATCAAACATATTCCTATATTTGCACATATTAAAAACACTAGTGTACAAGCGTATATATTTAATTTATTGACACCGTCATATTATGATGCAGATCAAAAAATTATTGAGCAAGGTGATCAAGCATCGGAAGTTATTTTTATTATTAAAGGACAAGCAATTGTTACACATGAAAAGATTGTTTTCCATGCTGAAGACGAAACTCATAAATACAATGATAAAAATGTTGGAAAAAAGAATTCCAGTCATCACACAAGAAAGGATAAAGATGGAGCTTTTTTTCGTTTAACTAATAGTCTTAAAAAACGTATTTTAAATTCTCGTAAAAAAAATAAAGATATAGATGATACAAGCAGTAGTGGTGAAAGTGATAGTGATTCAAGCTCAAATAGTAGTGATGGTAGTTCTAGTAATGATGAAGAAACAAAAGAAATGGATAAAAAAACTATGAAAAAATCTCAAATTATGGGACATCTTGGCAAAAAAAGAATAGGTGGAATAAGAATAAGTTCCGGTAAACAACATCATGTTAACAGTGGACAGAATCATTGGCGATCAGAATTATTAGATGAGGCAATAGATGAAGCAAATGATGCATACAATGAGGTGACAGATAATAATAAGAACCGTATTGATATACAAAATAAAAATAATAATAATGATAATAATAATGATAATAATAACAATAATAAGAAGAACAATAAAAAACAAACAAAGAAGAATACAGCAGTCAATCCAGATAAAGGTGTTCGTATTGTTGGTAGAAAACAATCCGATGCAATTGGTGTACTTAATGAGGGTGACTTTGTTGGTCACGCAGCAATGATGGAGAAAAATGGAATTCATTTTGGAACTGTTACTGCAGTGAAACCATGTACTGTATATAGTTTAAGAAAACCATCTATTGTGCAAATTCTTCGTGAACATCCAGCTGTTGGTGCAATATTACAAGCTGCTTTAGGTAAATGTATTGAAAGTATGAATGATGAACTTGGACGTCACCAAATGATAACAAATCGTGGTGAATTTTTACAATCTATTAAACAAAGACATAAACGTGAAACACAATTACATCATAAAATTCAACAATTAGTTACAGCATCGGAAATAGATGCAAATAATGCAGAATCTGTTTATGGTAAATCAAGTTTTGGTCCAACGAATTCCCCTATGAAACAAAAACAAAGGCATTTACCTAAAGATGAATCATTAAGAAAAGTTGAAATAACATTAAATAAGAAAACAATATTTTATGATTCAGGTGATGATGATGATGATGGTGGTAATGATGCTGATTATGAAGACTTAAAAATTCATCAAGTAAGAAAACCAAAAACAATGCGTCGTCGTATGACAGAATTATTAGTCAATAAGCATGATGTACTGAAGATGCAAAAACCCGATTTAAAAGCCGTTGAAAAAACTGAAATAAGTTTTAGCGATTGGAAATGTCGTATGATCAATGTACAGAATGCTTTATTTAAACATGCCAAAGAGAAAGCAAGTATCAGAAGACATCGTTCATCAGAAGATATTTTGCAAGTCGGAACGTCACCTAGAAATCAAGAGTTTTTGCGTGTAACTCCTTCTGCAAATACGAATCCATTTAAGCATAAATTGTCAGTTTTATCACATAAACTTAGTAAAGAAATGCAATTATTGGGAAATGAAGGTGTAAAAAAGAAAAAGCTCGAAATACTTCAAAAAAATTCAAATGTTATGAAATCAAGACGACAAAGTTTTCCTTCTTACAATAATAAATATTGGAAAGAAGAACTTTTACATAGAGGTGTTATATAAATATAAAAATTGTAACTCAATTATAAAGATCATTTGTAAACTATAGTTGTAGCTATTCATGTTCTTCTTTTAAAACATTAAATTACAAAAAATACACTATCTAAAACAAATTTGAATACCATTCATTATACGTTGTTGAATTGGAAATATTATTGCCAAATTTTTTTCGTTTCTCTAGCAAGTTTTTACATGTGTCTTGTAGTAGAAGCTTATGTTCATTATTATTATTATTATTTTTAATATGATCTAATAATTTCATGTGATCATTCAGTAATGATCTTGTAAAATATTCCAATTCGGCAATAGAACATTCCATAGTGTAATTTAGAATCGTTTTCATTTCAAAACTATTCTCAATAAACAATCCATTTGAATAATTTATTAAGAATTGCTTTTGGTCATTAATATCTAACTGTCCCATATAAACACACTTATCAAATCTTCCTGTTCTTAAAAATACTTTATCAACTAACCACGGTTTATTTGTTGCAGCAATTACGGTCACTTGATTTTCGAAACCAGAAAATTTATTCCATATAACAAGATCATCAAAACAACCTGATAATGTTGATGATAATGTAAATCCAACATCATTTCCACTGATACCATCATCTTTATTGGATGTAAAAATGCTATCAAATTCATCTATAGTTATAATACAAGGTGCTAAACGTTTTGCTTCTGAAAATATTTTGCGAAGATTATTTTCTCCTGTACCGATTTCACCTCGAACAAGTTCTGATATATGTATATTGAGCATTTGACAAGAAAGGACTTTATTAATTTGCTTTAAAAACATTGTTTTACCAGATCCAGATGGACCATAAAGTAGAATTCCAGTAACAACAAAACTTTTTGTATTTTTATATTTTTCAAATGTGATTGAATTCTGTTGTTGTTGTTGTTGTTGTTGTTGTAGGTGTAGGTGGTGTGTATATTCTAAAAAATGTGAATAAATACTAGAGTACATTCGTGGCCATACAACGATTTCCTGTACTTGCTGTTCAACATGCTTTTGTATGAAAATTGTTTCAGTGTGTTTAGTTAACGATTTAATAACACTAGATTGCTCATACGATACTAAAGATTCATATACACAATAAAGTGCTTCTCGTAATGCTTGACCAGCTGTCAATTGAACAAAATAATTCAATACTTTCCAACTTGATTGTATCCCATTTGGTGTTAATTCATGTGGTGTTAATTCTAATAGCTTTTCTACAGCAGAGAAACGTATTGTAGCAGATGGGACATCTAAATTAAGTATATTATCAAATGTATTTAACTGGTTTTTCATGATTTTTGTAGGTACTCCACGCAGTCTTGCTATAAGTAATACACGATAAAAACTTCCCCAACTATTTATACATGTTAAGAAATCCTTGATTATTTCGAAAAGTTTGTAACTCATCTCAGAATTTTCATTTGATAACATAACATCAATATCTTGCAGAACAATAATGCACGGTTGCATTACAAGAGCTTTCTGTAGTCGAGCATGCAGTATATTTATTTGCGCATTTTCCTTTGAATTGAATAAATCACTTGTCCATATATTTTCCACTAAAATTTTCGCATCCTTGTATATTTTTTTCTCAAGAATACGAAACAAAAGACTATTGAAACCAGACTTATCACCAGCATGAACAAGAAAACTTTTAGATGATGCAACTCTATCATCATTAATATCTGTAGTATTATGTGGAACTGAAGAAATAAACAATTGATGTATTATGTGTTGAACTTGTTTTCCTATAATATTCATATTCACATCAAAAGTTATATCATTTATATACAGTGGATAATCTGAAATGGAATTTACTTCTACATCATTATTAACAAGTACAATTTGTGTTAATCTTGTCACACAAGAATCATGATTATCTTTAAGAATGGCAAAACATTGTTGTTTAATGCATGAAATACAAATTCGAGCTATAGTAAAATATATATTTTCATAATCTTGATTTAATTGATTCCCTACTTTATTACTTGGAGATGGATTTGCTAAATCAAAGGCTGTGATATTCCATTTCATTTCGTTATTAATTTGACATCCAATCAATTTCTTTTGGATTTTAGATGCTATCAAAGATTTTGATATATCCAACTCACCATTTAAACAGTTATTCAATCTCATAACAACAGTCATTGCTGGAGGTGACAGAACTTTAGCTTGAGACATTCTCAATTCAACCTATATGTATCGTCCAATAATAAAAAATTCCTATTCTATTAACAATAACATCATTTTCTGCATTCAGTATAAACAAATTCTGCAAATACTGCAAGTTAACGTGAAAATGTTCAGCTCCCATTGCTCCCATCTCCCACATGAAAATATTGCTAAAGATCAACTGGAAATGTATGTATTCTGTTGTTTTTTATTGTATTTTGAATTATTAATTTACGTTTTCAATCCTAAATGGTAGTTTAAGACATAATTAATTATACTGTAAGTAGTTATTTGGAATTTTTGAGACTGACCTTCCATTCTTTCCCTCCTCTCTGCTTCGTTATTAAAAATTATTAGGTCAGTTATAAAGATTGGTATAAATGGGTTCGGGCGTATAGGGCGTTTAGTTCTTCGCGCTGCCAGAAACTTTCCTAATATCCAAGTTGTTGCAATCAATGATCCATTTATTCCAGCTGATTACATGAAGTATATGTTTTATTATGATACTGTTCATGGAAAATATCCTGGTAGTGTATTATCAGAAGAAGGTAAACTAATTGTCGATGGTAATGTTATAAATGTATCAAATGAACTTGATCCTACAAAAATTCATTGGGGAAATTCCAATGCTGACTATGTTGTAGAAGCTACTGGTAAATTTCTTACAGAACCTGGAGCAGCAAAACATTTTGTTGGTGGTGCAAAAAAGGTGATAATGTCTGCACCTAGTAAAGATCATACACCAATGTTTGTTATGGGTGTCAATCACAATTCTTATACATCTGATGTAAATGTTGTTTCTAATGCATCTTGTACTACAAATTGTCTTGCACCTCTTGCAAAGGTTATCAATGATAATTTTGGTATAAAAGAAGGTTTAATGACAACCGTGCATGCCGTTACAGCTACTCAACCAACTGTTGATGGACCATCATTAAAAGATTGGAGAGGTGGTCGTGGTGCTGTTGGTATGAATATTATTCCATCATCAACTGGAGCTGCAAAAGCTGTAGGAAAAGTTATTCCTTCTCTCAATGGTAAACTTACAGGTATGTCTTTTCGTGTTCCTACAGCAAATGTTTCAGTTGTTGATTTAACTGTTATGTTAGAAAATGGTGCTAAATATAATGATATTTGTAATGCTATTAGAGAAGCATCAGAGACAGATATGAAAGGATATTTAGGATACACAGAGGATATGGTAGTTTCATCTGATTTCGTTAGTGATACAAGATCTAGTATTTTTGACGCAAATGCAGGTATTGCACTTAGCGATAACTTTGTGAAACTTGTTAGTTGGTATGATAATGAGTACGGTTACTCCAATCGTATTCTAGATTTAATTTCTCATATGGATAATACTGCTAAATAAGAAGTAATTTGAAGTGTAAAATAATTACTTAAATATTAAACATCTTATACAAAATATTCTTATAATATATATCTCCTTCCATCATTACACATAAATCAATACACAAATAGACGGTAAAGTAATCGATGTTACCAGTAATTGGTGTTCCATTTGTTAATCAGAATCATCCCAATCATTTTCCATTGATGGTGCATCAAATTCGACTACTTTGTCATATACATATCCATCATCACCAGGTTTTAAAGAATTTTCAGCAAATCTTACATCCATAGTTTTCTTTGCACGTACATTCTCTTCTTCAGTTACTACATTTAAATCTCCAAACTCATCATCGTACTTGACATCATTATTAACATCTTGATTTTCAATTGGTTTTTCATCATCAACAAAAAATACTGGCTTACCACCTGCTGCCATTGGTGTCGCACTTAATAATATATTTACTAATTCAAGAAGTTGCTCTTGACTAACACGCTCTGGACCTAATATGTCATCAAATTGTTTTACAAGTCTTTTGGCAACACGTTTTGGGTCAGCATCAGCGGGATATCTTTTGAATCGAATCTTTCTATGAAATAGTTTACCTGCAGATGTTTGATATTCCACTATCAGTGTTGGTCCTTTATAATCAATTGCAAATCTATGGACTATAACATCTTCGAAACCTAGCATTTTAGTCTATTTTCCCTATACTAATACTATTATGTTTTCTAAATGATTTTTGAAGGAATCTTCAAAAACCTCTATGAAATGATTTCTTGGATCTCCCGACTCCGATCTCCCTCTAATTCGTATTTCGTATTATTTTGTATGGAGCCACCACACCCAATTGTTTTTAAATCATGTGGACCAGCTGAGTGGACTACTATTAAGTGTCCTAGGTGTGATAGTCATATTGGGTCAGGTTTCAATGCAAATTGTAACTGCGGTAGATGTCCAATACCCCCAATGGTGCCAATAAGAGAATGCACATGTCTTGGTTGTGGTATTGCTCAACCACCAAAATCTCCATTACAGGGTCCAACAACAACTAACTATGTGGAATTTCCAGTAGCACATAAACATGGTGCGAAGTTTAAAGTATCAAAAGATAATATAAAATCTGCCATAGTTTCAAACGATTTACTTGGTGATTATACGAGATTATCATTACGATTTCAGCATTATGGTTATCTTGCTTTTACCAAATTTTTGGAAGATGATAGTTTACTTGAATCAACCGCAACATTAGTAAAATCAATTGTCAATAATTCAATTAATGAAACACCAAGTGATTGGGAAGCAAATCTTGGTGTAGGTTCAAATTGGAATCCTAGTTTAGATTCTATTTGGCGTGAAATTGGTTCAAGTCATCCATTTGAAAATTTACTGCAAAATGAACAAATACAAGAATTGATAAATGGATTAGCTGATGAGCTTGGATATTCATCGCCATGTGTAAGCTTGCCTCAATTTACTTTTGTTCGTGGTAAAGGATTTGATTCTGGTACTACACCACATGTTGATTTTTACAATAATAATACACATGAAGCAGGATTAGACCAGAGTAAGAATGGTTTCTTAATTTGGATGCACCTGTGTGGTGGAAATGTAAAAGGATCATCCCAATTATGTATAAGCCCTGAATCTCACCTTCTCCAGAATGAAAACAACAATGAAGTAGAAGCTTTATTTCGAGATGTACTACCAATAAAAATTAGGGAAAGTCTTGATAATGGGAATCTAATGTGGCATGCTCTTGATGAGATTTCTAATTTGAGTTCCAATGGTACATTCGTTTTGATGCATCCAAAAGTTATACATGCAGCAACAGTAAATACGTCTCAAATATCTCGTATTTCTTGGGATACACGATTCATTTGTAAAAACAGTTAAAGTAGTCGCAAGAAACATGACGCCAATTAGTGCGTCTAGTCTAGTGTAGTGTAGTGTAGTATTTAAGATAGTGATTAATTGTCTGTTATGTTATTAGTAATAAATCATGTGTGTATTTTCAGAATTAATTCATTACATAAATATACAAAAATGAATGATTTAGACATTATTTACTAATTCTAATTTTATTACAACATCGCTCCCCAATTCTTTCCACTTTTAATATCTACTTTCAATGGTACTTGAAGATCCATTACACCTTCCATACACAAACGAACCAATTCTATCACCTCTTGTAAGTGTGTATCTTTTATTTCGAGAAGCAAAGAAGAGTTTGATTCTATTATAATTACTCTTGCATAACCATAATTATTAAGAGGTGATTCCTTCATACCATTTGTAAGTTTTTCATTCACATTGTATTTCTTTCTGAATGTATTTAGTATATTAACTAGTGCAATTTTTATGATATCCTCAATCGAGCTACCTATAACAAAATTAATAGCTTGTCGCATTGATTCCTTTTTCATTTTATTGTTTTCGCTGTCAATACCATCACTAATATCCAGTTTTCTATTCATTAAATTTACAACAGTATGGTTTTTAACCCCTTCTTCTATTACGAGTTGAAAAAATGCATCAACACGTTTATGATGACACATAAAATCTTGATATATATGCTCAGCATTATCTATACTTAATTCGCATTCTTTAGCCAAACCGGCAATATCCATTCCCATTCCCCTACATAAGCATTTTATGATATAACTAGTAGTTGATCTGACATCATGATTGACAAGGCTCTCTGACACTCCAATCCATCTAGCACCTATATATATTATAGGATCTGGATGTAAAGACGCTTCACATAGAACACATTCTCCGCTTAAATGACCCAATATTCGCAGTGCAATACAATTATATGAAGCACTTAATAGAGTGTATCCTTCCGAAGCAACAATTCCTTCCCTTGGATGTGTAATGCAAGTTGGTATAGTTTGATCAATACTGTTCTGGTTTAGAATTTCAATTTCCTGAGGTTGTGCTCCACGCTCTGAATCATCACGCCAAACTCTATTAGCGGGTATTTCAAATATAATTGTTTCATTCATATTTCCTTTACAGCTAATTCGCATAAAAGGGATAGGCATTAATTCTTTTATACCTACTAAGAGACCCTGTTTACAAACTTGAAAACGTCCAGTTGGTGAACACATGGGTAATTTATCATTAAAAGATTGTTGTAGAAGAAATTTTACACCACCTTGCAATCCTTCTCTATCATCAAATGACTTTATAGTAGTATGACGAAATTGTTGTGGAATTTTCTCAATCTCAATCTCTAGATTTGAATGTTCACAAGGAAACCAAGATATTTCATTTTCTAAGTATGGATTTAAAACTGTTGAAAAAACAGTAAGAGTACTCGTAGAAATTACTTTCTCCTTTATTGAACGTACTCTTTGATTATAAGTTTCATATAATATCGAAGCACAAGCAGCAGCAACACCACGTAGTTGTTGATAAGAATCAAGTAGTTGTAGTAAATGATTATGTTTCTCAGAAGTATCATAGTTTGTATCATTTAAAATTCTTTTTCTTAAGGCTTTTACATCCTGTTTTGATAATAAATTAAATGATGTACCTTCTATGTGACAAAAATAAGTCTCAATCATACGTTGTCGATCTGTGATCTCATTTGTAAGTTGTGCATAATATGATGTACTCATTGGTAAACCATGAACTTGTATTTCTGACATTGCACATACAAATGGCATTTCAATATTTCGAAAAACAGATAAAAGTTGCTTATTTTTTAATAAAATTTCTAAATTACTCATTTTTCTTATTGCACCTATCGCACGGAAACATGCATGACGAGGAAGATGTGTATGTTTATCACTAAATATTTCTTTATTTAATTTTGGAATAATTAGTCTAGAAACTTCATCATCAACATTTGCTTGTAGTAATGATAATGCTATAACTGGATCTTCTAGTGGTCCATTTACTTCAGTACTACATCCTCTTTCAAATAGAGCTGTTAGTTGATCTTGTAAATTTATTCCTACAATAGTAATCTTTGGATTGGATAATATATATTGCAATGTTTTCCAAGGTTGAGAACCAGAAGTTTTCCATTGTCTTCGAAGTGCTGCACGTGTACTGTTCGCCCATAGATGATTAAGATAAAAGCAAGGGTTTGGTTTCGACATGTAGGAAGGTGGAATATCTAAAAATCTTTCAAAACCACCTATATACAGGCAAACCAGTTCCCTACAATTGTCTGGTAAACAATTCATATCACAATCATAAGAAATCTTAGTAATAATATTAGTAATTGGTAATAATGGTGGTGGTGGTGCTGGTAAAGGTAAGTAGAATGATTCAGAACCACCAAAACATAATGCAACACCTAATAGAACATTTGGGGATTGTTTTGGTGACAATTCTTCATACTTTTCAATCAAAGAAATATTGGAATGTAGGCTATCATCAGTAGAATACCCTTGTGATCCACTTACTGCCAAAACATCATTCCATCTTTTTAAAGTATTTACAAACTCTGTACAAGTGGAAAATATTGGCAATTTTCTCATCACAATTTGTATACCAATACAAGAACAATTACTATGCAATAAAGACTTAAATGCTACCCAATGACTTAAACCACGCAAGTGTCGCATAATAAAACCATTGCCTTCTTTGCAACTTTGTAGTGAAGATTTTGCACCTACTATTTTTTTCTCTTTTATAATAGCAGAAGTAACAACCACTGTTGCATTTTTTTTTAACTTTAATCTGTCACGATTTACTGTACCATTTAGTAAACCCCATGAATCACGTGTGGCCAAAGCTGTTGATAGTGAAACCCATGCATTAACTGAAGGATAGTCCATTTCTTTTGTAATTGGTTTACTTATTGATTGAATATCATTTAAAATACCTTCTCTTGGATCATAATCACTGTTCATTTCATACTCGATCTCATCTTCAATATCACTACAATCACTATTGCTATCAATATCATTATCATTATCACTATTACTATCTTCATCTTTCGCAAACGATGAATATTCTTTATTGTTAATTTGAGTAAAAATATTAATAGCTGTACTATCTCTAATCTTGGTTTGATATTCTAAAGTTTCTCTTGCAGCTGCTTGCAATGCCATAGTTGTTGTCTCAAAATTACTATACAAACTATCTTCAATCCAAATATCGTCTTCTGAGACATGATTACTATTCTTTAATTTAATAAATCGAGATAAGATATTTTTAAGTGCAGATAATTTTGTGTTTACAAGTTTTAATAATGAATCAATGCCATTCGCAATAAGACAATGTGCAATTGGATGTGTAATTTTTTTACATGTAAGAAGTTGTTCAATTAATTCATCCTTTCCCTCTGCTTTTAATAATATAGGATAAACTGTTTCAGTTAATACTTCCATTTGTCTCAAACCAATTATATGACAAAATCGTTGTACTCTACGTGACATTAATTGTGAAGCATTCAATAAATTACTTAAAATCATTTCAGATGTGTTGTCTAATTTGTTGGATAACTTTTTAATTGAAACACCTTCTGTCAAATGCATTAAGATCCATGCACTCCATATACGAACACAGCATCCAAGTTGATGCCATTGATCTACATGTAACCATTTGTGATGTGTAGCTGTAACTTTTGCTTTTTCTGGTAATGTAAATGCATTTGCAGTTTGATAAAATTTTTGTCTTTTTTCTTTAGTATCCATTTGATAGCGAAATGTTTCAATTAGTTTTGTTGAAACACCCTCTACTTTCAATATATTTGCAATGTATTGACCATGAGGATTAGTAAATTGTTTTTGATTCTCATATTCATCAAGAGATTTATATAATAGATCCCAATCAGGTTCAAGTAATGCTGACTCAACCAAAGGTGTAACTAAAAATAATACATGTAAATTTGATCTAAGATTCAATGATTTTTTTGCATTTAAAATTGATTTATATATTATAACAGCTTCAGCAATTTGAAAACCACCTTGAATAATGGCACAACCAAATTTTGAAGGTCCCAAACTTTTATCATCAATATTACTCTTACATGTATCCACTAATATATCACTATGTATAAGATATTCAATACATAACTCTGCAATACGAATTAAATTTTCTTCTTTGCCATTTAATGCCATTTCATGATAAATTAAAGTCATTTTTAAGAAATTGATAGCATTATCAGTACTATTAACTAGTCTTGCAACAAATGCATCCAATATCATACGCATAATTACAAGACCACCATCACTTTCAGGATTTAAACTTGAATTAACATTACTATATGGTGCATCAAGAAGATTAATTGCAACTGATTTTTCAGCTGCACTTGCTAATAAGTATGCATGTGCAGTTTTATCTTTAGTTTGTCCAGGGCGACCAGCGCGACCACACATTTGGTTATATTGTTGTATACTTAATGGTTCACTTCCTACTCGAGTTCCACGAATAATAACAGCATTTGCAGGCATATTAACACCAGCAGCTAATGTAGATGTACAAGCTAATATTTTAATAATTCCACATTTAAATCCCATTTCAATACATTCACGTTCACCAGTTGTAAGACCTGCATGATGAAAAGCAATACCGCGAAGACATGCTGGTATATATTGTTCTAATGCATTAAATGAACCATCTTTTAATTTTTTAAGTTCATTAATCCAATTAAAACGTTCAATATAATTAGTATCACCGTTAATTGGTGCTTTTAAACGATTACCTAAAATTATACAGGTTTCCCCACAAAGTGCTTTCGTTGGACAAAATATTAACGATTGTTGTCCTTTTGTAATTATATCTGATGTTAATGCTACAAGTGCTTCAGTTTCCCATTCCTTCTCACGAAATTTTTGAAATTTAATTGAATTACCGCTATATAAATTTTGTATTGCATTACCTTTTGAATCTATTATCTGACCATGAATTACAGCGTGTTTTCTTAGTGTAATAGGTCTAAAAGTTGTTTCAAACATATGTGCATCTAACCAATCAGCTAGACACTGAACATTATTTATAGTTGCAGATAAAGCAATAATTTGTACATATATAGGTCTTGAATGGATTCCAATTGTCGTTGATTTTTTATGTGATACTTGATTAATCAATTTAATTTTACTTATTATACTTTCAAGTATTGGACCTCGTTTCTCATCATTAATATTATGAAATTCATCTATTACAACACATCCAAGACTATTAATCCTATCCGGTGTACTAAATATATCAATTATTGCTGCAGCTTTTTCAATAGTACAAATTAAAATATGAGATGATTTAAGTGTTCTTGCACTTACATATACATTACCTGATATACCTTTTACTTTAATACCCGCATGAGATAGACGTGAACGATTATATACTGTAACTAAACGTTTCATTTGTTTCACTTTTTCTTCAACTAATGATATATATGGTAATATAAATAAAGTTTTTTTTCTTATACCAGGTTCCGGTGTTGTCCATTTAAATATAGCAAGTTCTGCAATAAGAGTTTTTCCAGAACCTGTTGGCACACAATATACAAGATTCTTTTTACCATATAAAACATTTGATTCAAAAAAACATTCTTTCTGCCAAGGATATAATGAACTTAAACCACTATTACTATATGAAGTTGCTATTTCAGGTGCAATATCGTACTTTTGACATATTCCCTCTATGTTCATACAATCAGAAATTGTTATCTGTGTATTACCACTATAACTCCCATTACTCGCATTTATCATTGATAAATGTATATTATATCAATCAAATATTACTTTAATGATTTATAACTTGTATCATAATAGAACAAAATGATTTATTGACCATATCTTAGATAAACAAGATACAAATTTTGCAGGATCTCTCTGTGATCTCGAAATGACGACAAATCAAATGTTTTCAGGAAAAAAACATTGTGCCTCCAACAGCAAACTCCTGTTAAGCAAGTGAGGATTTTTCTTTCTACAATTTTCACAGATCTGTGGAAGTGATGGGTTTCTGCTCCTTCTCCTCTTTAAATTGGACAAAACTGGCAAAACTCCATTTCTATCCCTTCGTTGCATCGAATATTGCAATTGTGATCTTATATTGGATCTTTTTTCTTTACTTTTAGTTTTGATAGTGAGAAGAAGGTTTGCTTTTTCACGATGGCTGCTCCTATCAATGCTGGTGAGGTTTTAAACGTAAGTAAATCTTGTTAGAATTCTGTCTGGTTCTTCTCAGCCGATCCTTGTTACAATCCATGTAATTAAAGTTTTACTTTTGATTTTATTGTTTTTTTAGGATTCATCATTTGTTTTTAATGGATTATTGTGTATATATTTTATGATAATGATTGTTTATATGATGAAATGATGATCAAATAAAATTTTATTTTCGCTACAAGCTTCTGCATAGTATATTGCATATAATCTTTTATTAACTTTATTTTTCTTTTCTTTTTCTTTTTCTTCAAATTAATAATAATATATTTGTAATAATAGCTCGTAAACCTTGGTATATCTGGTGATCATATTAAATTTGGTAGTTGTTCTATGGAATCTGATAAATTCATTACTGTTTGTGAAAATGTAAATGGTAAAGGACAGATTGCTATAATGGATTTACAAGGTGGTAATAAACTTACACGTCAAGCTATTAGTGCTGAAGGTGCAATTATGAATCCTGTTTCTAAAGTATTAGCATTAAAATCTGGTCAAAATCTTCAAGTTTATAATTTGGAGCTTCAATCTAAGATGAAAAGTCATACAATGTCTGCTCCTGTATCATTCTGGCGTTGGGTCAATAATAAAACTATTGCACTTGTGACAGCACAATCAGTTTTTCATTGGTCTATTGATGGTAATAATGAACCTGTTAAAATTTTTGATAGAAATGCTCTTTTAGGTGATAACTCACAAGTTATTAATTATCGTCTTAGTGCTGATGAAAAATGGTGTTTATTATGTGGTATTTCAGCTGGTGGTTCACCTGGTGTTATTAATGGTAATATGCAATTATATAGTATTGAAAAGTCAGTTTCACAAATGCTTCAAGGACATTCAGGTGATTTTACTGTTCTTAATAATATACCTGGACGTACTGATCCTGCTCAAGTTCTTTGTTTTGAAGATAAAAAACCTGATCAACCTGCTAAACTTTTTATTATGGAAATTGGACGTGATAAATCTTTACCAAATGCATTTAAGGTCGCACCACAAACTATTCCTGTTGCACCAGATGCACCAAATGATTTTCCTGTTACAATGAATTGTAGTCCAAAACATCATTTAGTATATCTTATTACAAAAATGGGATATGTTTATGTTTTTGATATTTTTAGTGGTAAAGCATTACATCGTGCTCGTATTACACAAGATACTGTATTTGCAAGTTCTGTTAATAATACCAGTGGTGGTGTATTAGCCGTTACTCGTAGAGGTCAATTACTCCATGTATGTATTAATGAACCTGCTGTTGTTCCTTATGTTATTGGTAAACTAGGTGATAGTGATTTTGCTGTTGCTTTAGCTTCTCGTTTAAATTTACCAGGTGCTGATGACATCTATCGTCAACAATTCCAAACTAAGGTCTCTACTGGTGATATTAAGGGTGCTGCAACAATTGCTGCAAATTCTCCTAATAGTTTCTTACGTACTACAGACACTATCAATATTTTTAAAGGTATGAATGCTCAAGGTGGTACAGCACCAATTTTCCAATATTTTCAAGTACTTTTAGAAAGTGGTGCTGTATTAAATCAACATGAAACTTTAGAGTTAGCTAAGCCCATCATTGACTCTGGACGCGTTCAAATGTTAGCAAAGTATATTTCTGAAGGTAAACTTGATATGTGTGAAGCACTAGGTGATATGCTTGTTACTCAAAATATTGATATGGCATTATCAATTTATCTAAAAGCTGAGTCTAGTGAGAAAGTTGTCAATTGTTTTATGCAAAAAGGGGAATTTGACAAAATTGTCACATATGCTACTAAAGTTGGTTACCGTGTTGATTATTCCATGATGTTACAACATTTAGTTCGTTCCAATCCTGCTGGTGCAGTTGAATTTGCAAAGAAGCTTGTTAATAATGAATCTGGTCAACAACTTATTGATGCTACAACTGTTACTGATGTTTTTGTTGGTATGAACTTATTAAGAGAAGCTACTGCTTTCCTTTTGGATGCTTTAAAAAGTAATAGAAAAGAGGAAGGTTTCCTCCAAACACGTCTTTTGGAGATTAATTTACGTGGTGGTATGCCTCAAGTCGCTGATGCTATTTTAGGTAATGAAATGTTTACTCATTATGATAAACATGCTATTGCTGGTCTTTGTGAACAATCTGGTTTAATGCAACGTGCTTTAGAGAATTATCAAGATATTGCTGATATTAAACGAGTTATGCAAAATGGTGTTGGTTTAACCCCTGAATTTTTATTAACATATTTTGGTTCAGTATCTAAAGAAGGTTCTATTGAAATTCTTCGTGAAATGCTTAGTCGTAATATGCGTCAAAATTTAGCATCCGTTGTAGCAATTGCTCAAAAATATAGTGATATGATCGGTGCTGAAAATCTGATTAATCTTTTTCAAGATTTTAAATCTTTTGAAGGTCTTTATCATTTCTTAGGTCATATTGTCAATGATTCACAATTACCTTCTGTTCATCTCAAATACATCGATGCTGCCGCAAAGATGCAACAATTTAAAGAAGTTGAACGGGTATGTCGTGATAGTACTGTTTATGATCCCCTTGAAGTTAAAGCATTACTATTAGATATGAAACTTGCTGATCCTAGACCTTTGATTCATGTTTGTGATAGATTTGATTTTGTTGATGAGATGACAGCTTATCTTTTTTCAAATAATCTTCAAAAATATATTGAAGTTTATGTTCAAAAGGTTTCTCCTCAAAAAACACCTCAAGTTATTGGTAAATTATTAGATCTTGAATGTTCTGAAGAGACTATTAAGAATCTACTTAATTCTGCTGGTCATATGTGTCCTGTTGGTGAGCTTGTTGAACAAGTTGAACGTCGTAATAGACTTCGTTTATTACATGCTTGGCTTGAGGTCCGCATTCAACAAGGTAATCAAGAGCCTGAGACTCATAATGCTATTGGAAAAATTTATATTACGCTTAATCGCGAACCTATTAACTTTTTATCTAACAATCAGTTCTATGAACCTAAAGTTTTAGGTGCATTCTGTGAGAAACTAGATCCACATCTTGCATTTGTTGCTTACAAGCAAGCAAAGGGTGCATGTGATGACGAACTTATTAAGGTTACACAAGAAAATGGGTTATACAAGGATCTTGCACGTTATCTTGTTGAACGTCAAGATATGGATTTATGGACACGTGTTTTAAAACCTGAAGGATTTTCAGAAGGTGATGTTGAACCACCAAGTCGTCGTTATCTTCTTGATCAAGTTGTTCAAACTTCTCTTCCAGAAACAAAAAATCCAGATGAAATCCTCGTTACTGTCAGAGCTTTCTTACAAAATGATTTACCTGGAGAACTCATTGAATTATTAGAAAGACTTGTGCTTCAAGGTTCTGATTTCAGCGATGATAAAAATTTACAAAATTTATTAATTTTCACTGCTATCCGTGCCAACAGGGAAAAAGTTATGGAATACATTAATCGTTTAGATAACTTTGACGGACCAACCGTAGCAAAAATGGCTGTTTCAGAAGAGTATGGTTTGTATGAGGAAGCATTAACTGTTTATATCAAGTTTGGTAAAACAACAACTGGTGATGAAGAGAAACAAAATCATATTGCTGCTATGGAGGTTATTGTTGATTTAATTAAAGATATGGATCGTGCTAAAGAATTTGCCGAACGCGTTAATATTGATTCCGTTTGGAGTAAACTCGGTAATGCTCAACTTTCTGCTAATAATGTTACTGAAAGTATTGCTGCTTATATTAAAGCTAAAAATGCTGATGATTATCACCTTGTAATTGCCGCTGCTGATCGTGCTGATAAACATGAAGATCTCGTCACATACCTTAAAATGTGCCGTAAAAGTATCAAAGAGACGGTCTTGGATACACAACTTATTTACTCTTTGGCTAAGATTAATCTTCTTAGTGAATTAGAGGAAGTAATTTCTGTACCAAATGTTGCGAAAATTGATCAAACTGGTGAAAGATGTTTTGATGAGGGGTTATATGATGCTGCCAAGATTCTTTTTAATAATATTAACAATAATGCCAAGCTCGCATTATGTTATGTTAAATTAGAACAATATCGTGAAGCTGTTGATGCCGCTACCAAGGCTAATTCTATTAGTACATGGAAGGAAGTCAATTTGTCATGTCTTAATGCTGAAGAATTCCGTCTTGCTAGCATTTGTGGTCAACATATTTTGGTGCATCCTGATCATCTAGAAGAACTGATTGGACACTATGAACGTGCTGGAAGATCTAATGAACTTATTTTACTCATGGAACAAGGCCTTGGTTTAGATAATGCTCATTCTGGTGTTTTCACTGAATTAGGTGTACTATATACAAAATACCTTCCTGAAAAACTTATGGAACATCTTAAGATTTTCCATGGACGTATGAATATCAATAAAATTTTACGTGCATGTGAACGTGCATTAATGTGGGGTGAAACTGTTTATTTATACAAACAAGATAACCAGCATGATGCTGCAATTAAAACTATGGTTGATCATCCATTCAGTTTCCAACATGATTTATTTTTAGATTGTGTTCAGAAAGTTCGTAATCCTGAGGTACAATACAAAGCAATTACTTTTTATTTGTCCGCTCATCCACTTCAACTCGGTCGTCTTCTTCAAGTTCTAACACCCAATTTAGATCATGCTAGAGTTGTCCATTTACTTCGCAAGAACAAGGGTTTGGAACTTTCTGTAGAATACATGAAAAGTGTTCAAAAAGAAAACTTATCGGTAGTTAATGAAGCTTTGAATGAAATGTATGTTGCAGAGGAAGATTACGAATCATTGCGTACAAGTATTGATGAATTTGATAACTTTGACCAAATTCATTTAGCCCAAAAAGTTGAGAAACATGAATTATTAGAATTCCGTCGTATTAGTGCATATATTTTCAAGAAAAACAAGAGATATTCACAAAGTATGTCATTATCTAAAGGTGATAATATGTTCAAGGATGCTATTGATACTGCTGCTGAATCAAAGGATCAAAATTTAGTTGAAGAACTACTTAGATACTTCGTTACTACAGACGATAAAGCTGGATTTTCTGCTTGTTTATATACTTGTTATGAACTCATTCGTCCTGATGTAGCATTAGAATTAGCTTGGCGCAATGGATATACTGATCATGCTATGCCATATATTATTCAGTACATGAAACATCTTCATGATAAAATTAATGCTATTGAATTGCGCACAGCACCTGCAGAAGAACCAGAAGCTGAAGAAAGTGATGCTGCTGGAGCTGGCTTAGTTATGGGTGGTTTAATTATGGGTCAAGATACTTTAATGATAGGTAACGGTGGATATTCTGGTTATCCTCCAATGCAAAATGGTGGTATCCCAGATCCTTATCAACAACAACAACAACAACAATTTTACCAACAACAACAAGGATTTCCCCAACAAGGATTTCCTGGACAAGGATTTTAGAAACTTGAAAGAATAACAACAATTTAAAAAACAAAACAAAAAAAACAAAGCACGAAAAATATAATCATTTTAGTTTAGGTAGGAAAACAGTCACAAAATAATTAATGATAAACAAAAAAAATTACAAAAGTACCTTATCTCTTTCTCTGCTATTTAAAAATAATCAATATATTGCATCTTAACGAAAGCTTAATGTGAATGAGTTTGTTATCTTCCCATTACATAGTATATTTCCTTTATATGTGTTTGCATCTTCATAATTCTCAGTTTGTTGAAATATAATTGTTGCTGTGCTGCCCAAAGGGATGGAATTCAAATAATTCACTTCAACACTAAGCATTTCTCTTCCTTTGGCAACACTTTGTATAGCTGCTTCTTCTATTGCCATACCTAAAGCTCCACCATGTGCCATATTGAAAGGATTGCAATGCATACGCTTAATTTTAAACTCACTATTTGTCATGTCTAAATCATCAAAAACACTTTGACTTTGATGTGAATCACTATCATTCTCGTTCTTATTAGAACTCTTTGATGACAATGGTTTATACTCTGATGATTCCAACATCTTATTACCTAACCAAGTTGGAACATTTTCATCTATATTATAAAGTGCTTTTGTAAGATTATCAAATATAAATGGAATCGATATGATATTATCAAAAAACCATCCTAGTGGAAGATATTTAATATGATTTCCACGTGCAATTATGGATTTTTTTTCATTACGCATTATCATTGACGTAAATGCAATAGTTTTACCTATCTTTTCATATTGCACCTCAAGTGTCATCTCTTCACCTATTTTTATTGTTTCTGATGGTGTTAATGTTGTAGACAGAGATACACTGACACCAGGTCTATGTTGTTTATCAAGAGCTATCAATCCGACAGTTGACAACTCATCAAAGATGGCAAATGCTGCGCTACTCGTTAATATACCATTTTTGGTAACTTCTTTCTTTACAAGGCATGAAAATAGAACCTTATCTTTTGTTATTGCGACGATCTTACTTTTGCAAAGTTGATTACCAAAATATGCACCACTTAAATGATGGAACAAACCTAATAATCGACTTGTTGTTGCAGATAGCATATCTGCCTATCTTGAAGCGTTTCGAGTGACAAAGATCAATCGAAACTTTTGAACTCCCACCATGTGGTTAGGTTAGTTAACTCTCTTTCAACTTTCCATGAATACGTTTCGTTGGGGTAAACTAGTAATACCGGTAGGTTTAGTTTTGTGTAGTAGTAAATATCAAGGGGAAAGAACTTTGTGTTCTGGCTCTGTGGACCCATTTGCATGTGAACAAAAAGTTTGCAAAAGCAAAGCGATTATGCTTCAAGAAGCAATGCGTAGTTCATTATCTAAACAAAAACTTAATGAATCCAAAGTTTCATCAATTCCTATCTCATTACCATCTTCATGTCCCGTTGATCGTGAAGAATTAGGTAATCATACATGGGCACTTTTGCATACGATTGGTGCTTATTATCCTGAAGAGCCTTCAGTTGAAGAACAATCTTACACAACAGTTATGATCATAGCATTAGCTAAGTTATATCCTTGTCATATATGTGCTGATGACTTCAGGAAATATGTTGAAGACAATCCACCAAGAACTGAATCTCGACAAGAACTATCTAAATGGATTTGCGAACTCCATAATGATGTGAATAAGAAACTTGGCAAACCTAGTCAATCTTGCAATATCAATGATTTGAATAAACGTTGGCGCGATGGGATACCTGCATGCTGGGGTGAAGATGATGATGATAGTAAAGAAAATGGAAGATTAAACACTTAGTTTTTTTGGGCCAGAGAGATTGTTTAATGCGGTTATAGTGTATATCTATGTATATAAATGTTTTTCTCAAAATTAATTAATTCTTACATATGATATTCTATTTTCAGTGTCTGCAAATGTTCTTTTACTTCCTTTCGTCCCTCATTCCAATTCCATTTCTCCACACAAGGTACAACTTTTATCGATTTATCTCCTTGAAGAGATTAACTTCACTTCTTAAAAGTTATCACTATTTCTATTCTTTTCCCACTCTTCATACTCAGCCTTATATTCATTATAAGCATCGCATTGTGTATTTGATTTTGCAACCTCTGGTCTACCTCTATTATATACCCTCTCTCTATTACATCCATTCTTCATTTGTAGATCATATTGATTAAATACTTCTTTCTCAATCTTTAACTTTTCAAAATGTGAAACAGCTTTTCTCTTAAAAGCACTATATAGTTCATTGGTTCCATAATATTTAATATTAGGAAAAACACTTTGTTTCATTGTAGTAGAAAGAGGACGCTGATGACTTGAAGTTGGATTCAATGAAAATAATGGTGTTGGTGTAGATGATCCACCAAATGAACCAAATGACATCAACAATATCATAATAATAGGTAAAAGTTG
>JACKZZ010016921.1_pt1 | contig 30733 bp, 19 predicted proteins | sample 8027871 | NCBI WGS metagenome assembly JACKZZ01 (sample SAMN15724774, study PRJNA655200) | protist metagenome | isolation source: fluorescence activated cell sorting (FACS) single amplified genomes of... | place: USA: West Boothbay Harbor, Gulf of Maine | collected 2000-07-19
CAATATATTCAGTTGCCTGGTCTCCTGACGGGCGTCATATGCTCACTGGCAGTGGTGACAAGACAGCCAAGGTGTGGGATGCGGCCACAGGTAACGAGGTCATGACAATGAAAGGGCATGCTGGTCCAATATATTCAGTTGCGTGGTCACCTGACGGGCGTCATGTGCTCACTGGCAGCTATGATGACGCCAAGGTGTGGGACATGTTTGCTTTGAAGCCAATCGGCTTTGAAAAACCTTTACTTAGTGTTGTAGATGACGCTATTGTCGGATACATGCGTGATGGGTTATCTCTGAAGGATACGATATTCGAGAGGTGTCCTGGTCTACTGTTTAGTAATATGACCGGCAGATCCATGGTAGATATCGTTCTAGAAGCTGGAGACTATGAAAGGATAAAGTTGTATAGTAAGCATGCGTTTAGATTTCTATTGTACTCACAGAAGTTTGCAGCATATCCAAAGGAGTGCACATTACTTGAATACTTCATTAAACAGAAGAATACTCGCATGTGTGCCACTTTTTCACAGATCTACAATGAGCTACTCTGGCACCCAGCTGCATTGGTGAAAAGCCAAAGAGAGATTTCTGAATATGCTGCTCCACGTTATGAAACTAGTAGACCTTTATGTGATCTCATTGATGTGCGAGATTTGGTAAACTTAGCTAAGATATATCCTGCTTTGCTGTTGAAGATGGTGGGCAAGCTTGTAGCTCTTCCTCATGACAGGAGAATGGTGATTAAGTGGATTTCTCCCATTAAACACTTTGAGGTGCGTGGTTCATCTGAATGCTACCCATTGGGATTCTGGAACTCTGACATAATTGATTCAGAAATTAATTCAAACACGACTGAAGTTGCGGTGGAGCCAGCTATATTGCCACTTCGTGATGTTGCATCTCTACAACATAACTTTCTAGGTGCCGTTTATCGTGCTGCTAAAAGCGACCCACAGCCGTTCGAGTCAGAGTTCTTAGAAGTACTTGTCAAGTTCAAATGGTACACTTATGTAAAACGAGTCTTTATGCGTGACTTCATGTTATACGCGCTCATGACTGTAGCTTATGCGGCACATTCGATGTGGTTCATCACGTATTCTGCACTACCACAAGGCAATACGGAGAAAATCATGGGCATTGCCTTGTATGTGTTTGTCTTGAGTCTGCACCTATATTTCGTTCGGCACGAAGTAAAGCAATTGAAATATGAAATTGATCAGGCTTATGATGATAAGAAGGCATTTTATATAATAGCAGGAGCTGCACGCCATCTTCGAGACCCTTGGAACTTGCAAGATTTGTTCCGTTTGACGTTAGTGAGTGTAGCAATGGTGTATTACTTTGTGCTCTTGGTGAATTCTACCGATGGTCATATAGACCCAACTGGTCTTCGCTTCGTATCTACAATGAGCGCTGTGGCCATTCCCACATTTGCGCTGGGCTTCTTGTTCTACCTGCAAGCCATGAAGGGCTACGGTGCCTTAGTGCGAATGATATTCAAGATTATTGAGAGTACAAAGGCGTTTTTAGCCGTTCTCGTGATACTGATCTTTGGATACAGTGCATCATTCAACTTGATGACGCTTACAGACCACTCCTCTATGGTTGTAGATGATGCGTCTTGGAATACCTACGCACAGGCACTGTTGAGCAGCACATTACTAGTCATGGGAGTAGACGTGCCCATCGACGCCATCACTGAGACACACTATGCTGCCATATCAGTATCACTGCTGGTGTCGTTCATGCTTCTGATGGCTGTTATTCTACTGAACCTGCTCATTGCCATCATGTCCGACAAACACGATGAAGTGAAGAAACAAGAAAAATCTTCGGCGAATTACAATCGAGCCGGTATAGTTGTCGAGTACGAGAAGCTGATGAGTGCGGAAGAGCGCAAGAAACCAAAATATTCACCTGCATATTTGCAAGTTCTGCGACCAGAGAAAATAGTGAATGAAATCACGGATAGTGCAGCGGAGATACGCGTATTAGGGCAACTATTGCATGACAAGACAGATGACCTGAAAAATGAGAACGCAGGGCTTCAAAAGAAGATGGAAACACAAGCTAAAGAGTTGAAAGAAGACAACGCAGGGCTTCAAAAGAAGATGGACACAATCATGGAAAGTTTGACAGCTGAACTCTCTGGGTTTCGAATACCAAGTACTTTCGGTCTCAATTTCTCGCCAGCACCAAAAGTAGGCAAAGAAATGTTGATTGTCAACATTTCGGACCTGGATACATTTAAGACATTTTCAGTAGAAGAACTGCGTATGCGTGACTACAGCAAAACAAATACATTTCGAGGGGTTCGAGAAATGTTAGTGGCGCAAGGAAATGATATCAATTCGCTCAAAAATGAGATGAAAGAAGATATCGAAAAAAAGAACGAAGTTTTGCACACTGAGCTCAAGGAAGAGACTGCTGAGCTGCGAAAACTCTTGGAAACCCAAATGCAGAGCACTAATGAGCTCAAGGACATGCTCATCAAGATGATGGCAGCAGGTCAAGACAAGTAGTACTACCCTTCTAGTCTTGGAAGTAAACCGCACTTTCGCAAAAGAGGGCAGGCAGCTGGTACCTAATAAGTTATTGTATTCTTATTGTTATTAAAGTTTTTCCACTTAAGAAAATTCATTATTAAAATATGATAGTATATTTTTACCTATTCCAAATATTCATGATAGATATGTCTCATTCATTATACATTACAATACATTTATCTATATCGGTGCTGCTACAACCCACACACAAACAGTGATTGATACATATTTCTACATTTCATACAATACCTAATGCAATGTTTTTTACACTACGCATGACATTTAAACTAGATTCCATAGGCATCCCATCCACCCAGACTTTCCTCTCACCAGATATGCCATCTCCAGCGCCAGCTTTAACTGCACTACTACATATGTTATATTCAAGATTTTCAGATGGTAAACATTTATTTATAGCTGCACGTATACTATTACCATATAAACATGAAGATAATGACTTCGTTGCTAATAATGCGACACTTGCAGCCAGTGCATACCCACCCCAGTTCGACACAGATGAGACGATAAGGTGATCTGTGGGTACTACGCAGGCTATCTCCGATGCCAATGATATACTACTATTTATTATTTTATCGTATACTGTGCCCATTCCTACTTCATTGCCACCATCTCCAATGCCTATAGACACAGGACGAGTATTTTCTTCCGATATTTGTTGTTTTTGTGCAGTATCTACTGTTTCATTATAGTTATGACCAATAATATCATCAAAATCATCTGGTTGTAATAAAGTATCTAATGGTGCTAAAATTGGTGTCATATCTTTACCTTTCATTGTTTTATATAAACCATCAGCTGCGGGACCTGCTCGCTCAATGGCTATTATTAAATCAACATCATTTTTTATTGATTCTAATCTTCTATAATCATTTGTATCAAATGTTGCCATACCAGGGAATGATTCTAATGTAAATAATGGCATGCCATTGACAATATCTTTACCCATATTAAATACACCAGATGTAGCTGCACACGCCAACAATACATCTTCATTACACTCATCTGTTATTATACGTACTTTTTTACCTAATGCAACAAGACATCTTGCAAGACATATCGCACCAAGTGGACCATCTGTTTCAGTTGGTGGATTATTTTGTAGTAAACATGGGAAACCTGTCATTATAATAGCGCTATTGCATTCAATGATTGCTTTGGCAGCGTTCTCCATGTGGGATTGAGAATTATCACTGCTACTATTATCAATTTGAAATTCTGGAATAATTTGTCCAATTCCACGTCCACCTTCGTCTCTTTGAATTCTCTGTTCAATCAACTTTACACGTGCAGAAGGTGTAAGCACATCAGATACTCTGTCATTGGCAAAATCATAGAGCTTCCGTAGATTTGGTGCAAGCATACAACCAGCTACAAATAGCTGTAAACCTTCCATTTTATCTATTTGAACTGTTGTGGTAGCGCAGTACAGTAAAAATACTTCCGAAAGCGTAACCTCCTATTATGAATCCTAAATACTTCTTAAAAAAAGAAGAAGGACCGACGGTGGGACGCGTTTCAGAGTTTCTGGAAATGGCGGAAATCCATGCCGTTTACTTAGAGCATTCACTTTATTATTGGATACTAGACATATTCTTAGATCATGAGTCTTCCTGACGGCTGGTTTGAGTACAAAACTGAGACTGGTGAGGTAAGTCACAAGATTCTTCATGGTTTCATCGGGATTTGTGGAGCTAAGAATTCCACGCTAATACGACCACCATTGTATTGTCATTATTATGGTAATGCATGCACTTTTATCTAGTCGTTTATGAAATAGCTACTAACTACTTTTTCTTTTTTCTTTTGATTTCTGACAAACACTGCTTTGCGTCATATATTTAGTCGTACTTTCACAATACAAACACAAATGAAACTACTTGGGACAGACCTGTAGCTGCACCTGCGCCAGCACCAAAACCTAAGCCAGCACCTGCACCAAGTGGAGGTGGTGGAGGTATGGGTGGCCTCCTTGGTGCCATCCAAGGTGGTGCTAAATTGAAGAAGGTTGATGATTCAGAAAAGAAAGATAGATCGGGTGTTGCTGGTGCAGGTTCTGTTGGTGGTGCACCAAGTGGTGGTGGAGGTGGAGGTGGAGGAGGTGGCGGTCCAGTTTCGCTTATGGCAGCTATCCAAGCTCGTGGCAAGACAGGTGGTGGTGGTGGTGGACCTGCCCCAAGAGCCGCTCCAGCACCAGCACCAGCTCCAGCACCAGCTGCAGCACCTAAGAAGGGTGGTGGATTTGCCGAAATTATGCGGAAAAATAAGGAAGCTGCTGCCGCAAAAGCTGCCGCAGCAGAGGGGGGGGGGTGCTGCCCCAGTTGGAGCCGCCCCCGCGGGGGGAGGCTCTGGTCCACTGACGGAAGCACGATTAAAAGCACTTGAAAATAAATTAAATACTTTGGAATCTAAGATTGATCAAATGCTTGAAATTATGAATGGTTAGATTATACAATATTATCATGCAAAATAACTTCTTGGATAGTTTGGCTGTTGATGAATAAAGTGGAATTCATTGATTGATCGATACATGCATGCATAAGATCATGCATGTAGTGAATGTGAGGCTGTATTGTTCCATCAAGTGTGAATTGAATACGAACACTGACTGATTCCAATTTATTTCTTCATTTTATCTATTATATTCTTTTAAATTATAAAGGCTTTTTTCATTTACTTCTACATTACACACAATAGTACAAACATTAAGGCTCTCTACATACAATACTGGGTATATCACATTGCAGTTGACCTATAATAGGACTATTCTTTACTTGTATTGCTATCATTATTACTATTTGTTCTAAAAGTTTCTTCAAATTTTAACAAAGATTGAACTTCTGGGCACGTCCGACCGGCGAACTCCGGTCGACGTCGGCTGGCCACGAGACTGTCATAAGCTTGTTGTGATTTCATATTTTTATATTTAATAAAATATGCCATTATAACTAATGCACTTAATCTATTACCATTACGACAATGAACATATATTCTGTCTTGACCTGTAGATAAATATTTATTGATAAAATCCGCACCACAATGCAAACGCTTCGGTGACATTGTATGACAAAATTCTGGCATTTCAATGATTAAATGATTAATATCAAATATTTCCCATTCATTTGGTTGTACAGGTATACCCATAATTGTATTCATTTGTATCATTTTTTTATCATATATGCTCAAAATACTTGTGATTCCTAATTTTTTAATCAATATATCACTATCATCTGCGTCGAAAGGTATGCAACCTAAATATAAATCATTATCAACAGAATTATATGTATCTTCATAACCTAAATTTCTTTTGAATACATCAATAATGAGATGAATTTCATAAAATATAACATGACGCTTTAAGTAAGCTACGAATAATGGTAAAAGGTATGCCATTAATGCATCAATACCCTTTAAATCGAAAATCCAAGTGCATAAATGGGAAATAACGTAACACCAGATACCTAAAGCTACTGGACTTTGATATAAACGCTTTGCTATGTTTAAAATCACCTGATTACGAAGCTTGCCTGATTTCAATCTTGGTGCAACCTTCAACCGATTCATATTGGGTATTTTTTTGTGATAAAAAAAGGAAATTTCAAAATGTCACAGAATCCGTTCGTACTCAAGTTTCCAAAACTCCCCAACTTCAACCGTAAACCCGAGGAATGGAGAACCTGAAGTTTGTCGTCCCCCGGGGGTGGTTACCGACGCTCGTACGAGATTGTTTCTTGTCGATAGAAGCTGGAGAGTATTGCTGTTTTGGTACGTTTCTATTTCATTATCAGCTGTATAACTTGAATTCAATGCAAAACAAAGGGTATTTGATGAGTTTTGATAAGTTTTTAAGTTTAGAATTTTATTAAATGCTGTGAAAATCTTCTGGATGCATCCTTTAGGACGAGTGATGGAATTAGTCTGCTAACCTTCTTTTTTTCAACTTTTTTGTTTCTTTTTTATAATTAGATTTCAGTGGAATATGTCTACTTTTTTGTTTACTTCCGAATCCGTCAACGAGGGTCATCCTGGTACGTATTTATCTAAGCTTCTATCGCTGCGCTATTTTGCTTCTCCTGCCCTCATAATGAATTATATTTATTGTGTGACATTATTATAAATTGAATAACATGAATCTAACCTTATTCACATTTAATATATATATATTATATGATTTTTATATTACAGACAAGATCTGTGACCAGGTCTCAGATGCTGTCCTTGATGCTTGCATCAAAGAGGATCCTCTATCTCGTGTTGCTTGCGAAACTTGTACCAAAACTGGTATGGTTATGATCTTTGGTGAGATTACAACCTCTGCTACTGTAAACTACGAGCAAGTTATCCGTGAGGCCATCAAGGAGATCGGTTACGATGACGTCGCCAAGGGTCTTGACTACAGAACATGTAATGTTATTGTTGCTATTGAAGAGCAATCACCTGATATTGCACAATCTGTTGATGCTACCAAGATTGAAGATACTGGTGCTGGTGATCAAGGTATTATGTTTGGTTATGCAACTGATGAGACCGAGACTCTTATGCCTTTAACTCACAATCTTGCGACATCCCTAGGTGCCAAACTTACTGAAGTGAGAAAGAACAATGTTTGCCCATGGGTTAGACCTGATGGTAAGACTCAAGTCACATGTGAATACCGTATGGATAATGGTAAGCCAATCCCAATTCGTGTTCATACAATTGTTATTTCTACACAGCATTCTGATGGTATCTCTAATGACGAAATCAAGGCTGACCTTAAAGAACATGTCATTAAGCAAGTTGTTCCTGCCGAGTACCTTGATGAGAGAACTGTCTACCACTTAAACCCTTCTGGTCGTTTTATCATTGGTGGTCCACATGGTGATGCTGGTCTTACTGGTCGTAAAATTATCATTGATTCTTATGGTGGTTGGGGAGCTCATGGTGGTGGAGCTTTCTCTGGTAAGGATGTTACTAAGGTTGATCGTTCTGCTGCATATGCTGCAAGATGGGTCGCTAAGTCTTTAGTTGCTGCCAAATTATGTCATCGTTGTCTTGTACAACTTTCATATGCCATTGGTGTATCTCACCCATTGTCTGTTTTCGTCGACTCATATGGTACTGGTTTATCCTTGGGTAACAAGACTGATGAACAGCTTACAAAAATTGTCAATGATAACTTTGATCTTCGTCCTGGAGCTATTATTCGTGATTTAGATCTTCGTCGTCCATTCTTGAAAAAGACTGCGGCTTACGGACATTTCGGAAGAAACGACCCTGATTTCACGTGGGAAACCCCTAAAGAGCTAACTTTTTAAGTGAATAGTTGCATAACTACTGCATGAACACTTCGTTTGCATATAATGATGTAATATATACTATTAAATTTTACCCCCTTGTTAAGATATATCTTATGAAGGTAGTTTGTTTCTAGTACAAAATTATACTATTCTATGCTGCGAAAATGTGTTGGTGTAAGAACTACCTAGACCCTGGTTATAACTGGTTTATCAAAACCAAACAAAAAAATAGAAACCCAAATTACATTATGTTAAAATCGATTTTAAACAGCACTTTATTTAATTACAAGTTCATTACAATACCACTACACTATTTTGATTTGTTTGTTTTATCATAAAAAATAACTTCAAACACATTAACTTTTTAGGTCACATAAACGATGACAGGTTCTGTTATGACTCGAATATCATCATCAATATTGACTAATGATAGTTGTAAACTATGATTTTTAATTATAACATCAATTTCACTTAAATTAACACTAAATTGTGCATGTTCCATTTCGTCACCTTGAATTTGTTCAATCATGTGTTGTGTTATGTCATATCGTTTTTCGTTATAAATAAGAACTAATTGTGATCTTGGTGATAGTGCTTCCTGTACATTTATACTAGCAACTAACGTTAAATCATTGGTACCTTTCATGACAGTACCAGTACTTGGAGAAAGAATTCTTAAATCATTATTTTCATTTTGTGACTCAACCCCACCTTGATCGGATGATGCGTCATTACTCGTCTCACCAAGTGTATGGGAAACAGCTATAGTATCTTCATTGATACTATGATTCCTTGCAATTTGTTTTTCAACAGATTTTAATGTTACTTGCAAAGGTATCACAGACGTGTCTATCGGCAATTCAGTTGAGGATATCTGTAATTTTGGTGTTTTTATATTCGTATTTTTTTCATCAAAATAATAGAATGCTACAGATGTTATTGAGCGACTATCAGGTGCATGGGTATAAGCACTATCGTGAACAGTAACTACACCTTCAATAAGATTGACTCCATTCTGTATTCCATGGGTATGTAATGCAATATTTGCTCGCATTGCATTCTCCAAAGCTATTTCGAATGTATTCTTATTATTCTTATCAAGATTGTTATGATTTGGAAATATTAATATATTCCCATTCATGTATATATCTATAGTTACATTAACATGTGATGGTATAACACTAGATTGACTTGTATCTTTTCCAGATATTGAGGTAGATCCTAGTATTTTTTTGTAATACATTGGATTCAGTACATTACCGTCTATTAATAAAGACAAATTATCAGAAGATTCACCAATAATACTATTTTCTATTGGTGATAATATTTCTAAATTTAAATGTGATTTATTATGATTTGTTGAAGAATCTACTCCAAGTACCTTTTTCCATGATGAATCACTTGAATTAGTGGCATCATGTAGTAATCGATGCGAACGAACCATATCTCTGGCATGTTCTATGCTATCCTCGTGTGACATTTTTTGTCCTGTATATCCTCTTGCATGTAATAAATCATTAATACCAGCATGACCACGATATAAACGTTGTAAATGATGATCATAAAAGCTGATGATTATGATCAGGAATAATGCTATGAAGGCGAGATTTGTTCTGGATTGAAACCATGTGCGCAGTGTTGCTCCTATTACCTCTGTTGATGGCATTGAAAGGCTCAACTGTTTTGTGGCGGGGGGTGATGTCACAGTATTAGTATTTGTACTAGTAACAGGTATTTTTGCCAATTCATCCCAGCTACCGATATCAGAGTTATCCCTCGCTACTGCTGCCTTCCTTTTTCTTTCTTTCTTACTCGGTGATTTTTGAGGACTTGCATGTATTGTGGAGTTTGTATTACTACTGTTGCCAGTTTTGCTTCCATTGTGATTACTATTCTGCTTTTTACCGCCCGTCTTTTGATTACTATGAGCTGAAGATACAAGAGCACTCTGCGCCTTGTCACTACTTCCACTACTCTCAACTGATATCTCTTCGTCATCAAATAGTGCCTCTACTTTTGATGTAGATGAAAGTGTGTTGTATCTACTTTTTGGACTTTCGGGGCGGGCGCGCTGTGGTGAATCAATCAAACTCTCCCCTTCTACAGAGAATCTCACATGTTTTGAAGAAACCTCCCATTCCTGCCCACTTTCATGAGAAACTGAAGGGAAATCCGACATATGGGATGAAATAAGTGGTGTGTCGTGCTTTGTGATACTATTTATACAAAAGTTATGACTTAATTGCCTCCTTTTGGCCCCCTAATGATGTTGGGAAGCGGGCCCCGATGTTTCCTTGCAACTTTTCTCACTTTATTATCGTGGTGATTCTTTTGTGATGTCGCTAACATATTTCGACGCCTTTACTTCCATAGATTGGGACTCAATATGCAAGAAATATAGTGTAGGAGCTCCCGTTGCTTGCATTGCCACTTCATTTCTAGCAAGTTGGTTTCCAGGATATGACTTTCTGGCGGCAGTGTGGACATGTATAGTAGGTTTGTTTATCAGCATTTGGGAACTACCCGCCTTATATTGGTTTGCACCATCTATGTCGGAAATGAAGGACACTTTTCTTGATGATTATAGAATAAAGAGTCCCATAGTGAGATCTATACTGTACACATTACTTGGATATATTATTGTCATTGGTGGAGGACTTTGTTGGTGGGCAGGCATGTATGTTCTAATGTGTGCAATATTATGTTTATTTGCATATATTAATAACCGCAGCGATGAAAATGATGGTATTCACACTAACGACACAGGAGAAGACGACGAGACTGGGTCCATGCTACCGTCTTCTGCACGATTTGGAACTTTTTAAATCATTAAAAATGAATATATTGCTTTCAATTTATAATGGTTATTGTTTTTTATATATGAATTGATTGCAAGCTTGGCTGAAACGCTTCATAGATCATTTGTGCATAATGTACCTACCTATCAATCGGCTGTCGTCCGTTTTCGCAGTTGTAGTTTATTTTGTGAATTAAATAGTAAATAAATGAATTTATTATAGGTTATCAAACACAATTGCTTGCTTCATTTCTTCTCTTCATCAGATATACAATGATTAACATACGTACCATACCTCGCCACCACCTCATGCGTGCATTAGGACTGCGAAGCAGCGCCTCATTCTGACGTGTTTACGCCCTCTCTGCTCCTCCCTCTTCTACTTCTTCTTCATCATCATCATCATCATCATCACTATCATCATCACTTACTTCAAGATGCACTGTAGTATGTTGTCGGCTTCTCGATCGAAATCGACCTGAGTCAATATCACCTTGCATTCTCTCCAGCATTTTACTATTTGACACTGATCTTAATCTAGCTTCTAAACCAGATTTTGCATTATTTGAGTGATCATCAATCATATTTTTAATTATTTTTGCTCCTAAATTAACTTCTGCAAATACTATCATTGGATCCTTTTGTGCTTTAATATCGATAAATATCTGAAAAAATGTTGGTGAAAATATTCTTGATAAATTTTCGCTATCCATTGTATTTGTTTCTGATTCCATTGTAACTTCATATAAAAATGATAATACATAATCTAATACTTTTACATGAGGTTTTGACAATGTATTTTTTGTTGAATCTATAATAGCTTTCAAAGCAGTGCAATCAGAATCTGAAGAACTACCATATTGTTTAACACCTTCTATTAATATATTATATTCATCATATGGTATGATTGGTTCTGGTAAATATCGAATACATACTTTTAAGATATTAGCTATTGTATCAATATCTGTTACTATAACTGTAGAAGGTTGAAAGATAGAGCCTGGTGCTGGTGTGTCAGTACTCGAGTGTTTCCCATCGTTCGTGCTATGATGATTGAGAATAGGATCGTCAGTACCAATGGCAATACATTTCAAATGCTCGGGATTGCCGCTTAATAACCGTTTTTTTACTATATCTAATGTGATCCCATTTGCTGATATCCTGAATAGACTTTTTTTCTTCAACCCAATTTCAGATTCTCTCATATATTTGCAACATCTGTCAATAAGTTTGGTGCATTGTATATCATCATCATATGATTCTGATAATGATTGGCATTTATTCACTTTATTACTTAATGAATTATTTGATTTTAATGATAATTCAATAAATTTTTCAGTCATAAAATCATTTTCTATGTCTTCATTGTTAATCAATACATGCGGTATGCTAAGTCCAGTGACACCTATATTTGATTGTAACTCATTTATATTATATATAAAATGTAATTTTTTATAAAATTTATCACTTACAAACCATCTCACACCTATTTCAAAAAAACTACGTATTAAAAATGTCGGATGGAGAATATATAAATGTAATAAATTCTTTTTATATTCTCTAGGAAGCATTTTATAATATTTATATATAATTGGTTGCTGTGATAAAATTGTTAATGGTGTATGTGCATACACTAATATAAATGGGCGTGTTACTACAGAATTAGCAATTTTAATAAAGTATAGCATTAGACGCTTTAACTCTCTATCTTTATCTGTTTGTGATTTAGTAAGATCATTACCAAATCCTAAACGCGGAGATAGGAAAACAGTATCTACACCATTACTCTTTCCAAGTACCACTGCTTTATTACGTTCCAAATCAGAAAAATCAACACCATTTGATTCACGAAGAAGCTCCTTATAGGGATGATCATCGCACAGTCCATGACTTGCATCCAAATCCTCTTCGCGTGCACTGCTTACAACAGGTAGGCTCTTCCTGTCATCATCGAGGAAAATAGACATCGCGATGTAGTAGTTGTAAAGGTTTCTTTGGAATCCGACCTCAAGATTGATTTTTCCACCGGTCACACCCATTTTCCCTTTACGTCTTTTACACGATTTTTACTCCATATTAAAGGTTAACCTAGGTTCTAAGGTGCACTAGTACAGTATCTTTGTATGTGTGTGACGATTTCGATGTACTATTAGCTGCATTAACCAACAACAACACGGCTCGAATTCTGAAATTGATTGCATTGAAAAGATAGATATGATCGGTAACATTAGTGATTGCGGATTAGACAAAGATTATATGGAATGTACATCGCTTGGTGAGAGCCATGATGAAGAGGAGGTGCGTAGGAAAAAGAAACCAGTGGAGATGATTGCAGCCAAGTATGATGCGAAAGCTGCCCAAGAAGTGGAAAATTCTTCTTATTGTGCCTCTTGTGGGAAAAACGAAGATACCAGGTACAGCGTAGATTTGAGTAACGCGAACGAAGAAACAATCGAAGAAGAAGAGGAAGAAGTTCTATTCCAACTCGATGTTTCGAAAGCGTCCGCAACTGAGGACCCTGTCACACAGCTACCTCTAGACAAAACAGTAGACAACGCTACATCATCTAGCACATGTGGTAGTAGCAATAGTTTCACATCAAAGAAGCCCTGTATATTTTGGTCCAAACCTGGTGGGTGCAAGAACGGAAGTAAGTGCCCGTTCTTGCACTCAGCTGCACACACGCTACCCAAGAGAGAACCCGCCATCACTAGTCACTACAAACAACAGCAATTAGACAACAAAGTTCAAGAAGTTTGTGTACATTTTGCTAGAGGTCGTTGCCGGGCAGGTAATTTATGTCGGTTCTTACATGGAGAGCTTCCAGAGCCGTTATTGTCTCGTTCTTCGTCTGGTATACAGCAATCTCACCTAAGTCGTGGTGCTGAAGGTGGAAAAGATGGTGAGCTGATCAAGACAAGCTCTCTGACATTTGTGGATAGTGCGCTAGAAGTTGGTAATAGCAACAAAAAGCGTAAGTTATCAGCAGACAATTCTGCAAATTCGATTGACGAGACGACGACTGATAGCGCCTCCGTTTTGGAGAAGTATAGCATGACAGCGTTTTTGAATGCAAAGGACCTTTAGCTGCAGTGTTGTCGGCTAGTGTATAGGTTGTTCAAACCTAAAACTGTGTTTTGTGTTATCATCCTGTCGTATTACGATATGGTTTGGTAAATTTAGTGAATATTATGATAAGTTCTTTACAAATATCTACAGTAAGTATAATATTACAACAGTTTCTAATTTAACCAACTTGGTATAATTTTATTACATATCCTTTTTATGAGCCGTTTTAATTGGTTTTGAAATGGTGATGGTGGTTGTCCTGTACGATTTAACATAAATTCTTGTTGTAATCGAATAAAATTTTGCATTTTACTAGATGACTTCACACATTTCGCCTCATCATTATCTTCACTGCAGTGACACGTTGGTTGATCTTGTAAATCGGCAACTTGAGCTGATGGGTACCTATCTTTCATTCCTTCTCCAACATAATGAACACCTTCTACAATAAATTGACCATTCATAAAGTATGGTATAATATCATTATTATTATTATTATTATCATTTAAAGTAACATCAGGATTGAAATGCATCATATCGCCGCAAGGACCGTAGTTCCCAAGTAAATACGGTTCCCAAGAATGTGCGTCGTCGGCAATAACTGCCGATATCCAATATATTTCTTTATCACCATAACCTTGCCCAAATGTAGGAATTAATCTACGTAATTCTGCAATAGTTCTATGATTTCTTTGCTTATCTATCATGACGACAGATGAATCTTGATTGTGCACTAGGCCTAGACATGATGTTTTGTCGTAGGAACATTTCCAAAAATAATTATTACCATTATTATTATTATTAGCAAGAATTTTTCCTTGTTCTATTTCTTTTTGTTTATTATTAATATTAATAACTGGATCAGAATTATGCGTACTTGAACTTTCTCTCTGCATATTCATAAGTTTCACAACTGGTTCATATTGTAATCCTCGGTCTAAAGGTAGTTCAACACCTTCTTCTCTTGCAATATAATGTCTATCTCTAAAAAATAATGCACCTGTTTTTACATATCCAGGTGATTTAAATAAATTATCAGGATTTTCAAACCATACCAAATCCGTATCGACTAACATAGTATTGCGTGCTGAACTCATCACTAGGGCTGCAGTTTTACAAAAAAAACTTCGTAAGCGTTTCTTTTTTGCAGGTGGTGCCCCTTTACACAAATCAACAATAGCTAATACAGGCTCATTCCCGTTATTATCAAGTATATGACTGTCACGCACCGCATCATCGTGTGCTTTATGTAATTCATTTTGTAATTTATTAGATAATTCAGAACAATGAGCAATCATTATTTGATATGATGATTTCCAATGTGAACGAAAACGTTGTATTGTAAAGATAGCATCTGATACCATAGCCGATGCTTCACCTACACACATGCAATAACCATATTCATGTGAAAATTGATTAGAATGACGTTGTACCAATGATTGTCCTGTGTGAACAACTTTTGCTTCAGTTACGTCATCCATACTCCATTCGTTTGATGGTTTAAAGAAATATGGTTCATTACTTTGTGTATTTATTACTAATAGTGCAAAAAAAGTAAAAACAAATGGCATAGCTAAGGTCATCCATTCCTTTCGTCTCGGCAATCTCCAAAGGGAATCCTGTCTACGAACAATATTCCTTTGTTGATTTATTTGACTCATAGTTGACATAAATATGTAATAACAAAATCAAGTGTATTTTTCCAAAAAAAAACAATCTAAGTACAAAGAGCTATAACCTCAGATTGACAGAAAGTATGATTTTTAGCCAAAAGTGGAATTTGTGAACTTATTGAGGAAAACTTGTTGCTCAATCAATATGAATATTATCAAATATGTAATTTTCAAGATTATTTTTTACAGTACCTTTGCAACCTTTCCCCAATAATTATGTAAACTTGTGTTTGGAGCAAAAAACCGGGGCCAAAGAAACGCGCAAAAAAAACAGGCTGGATGTTACATGTTCAAGTGACAGGCATTCCATGACTAGGTGAATATTGGTCATTTGTAACGTCTGAAAGTTGAGTTTTGTATATTATAAGTTGGTTGATTAGGATAATTCTCAATAATACGACTTGTGCACTAGATTATAACTTCTCAGTAAGATCAGCCTCATCCAACAAATATATATCATGTCTATTGATAATGTGGAAATTGAGGGTGCTTCTACTGCATTTAGTATCACAGAAGAAGATGTGAGTGATACCAATAGTGGTACATTTCAGCATACAGCTATTGGTTTATTCGATGAGGGAGGTGAAAATGATCCAGTTTCACAAACAAAGCTCTTAAAATTACCAAATGGTTATGATGTTGTAGCGACTCGTGAAACATTATTGAGTGAAGCACCATTTGTAAGTCGCGGTAATAAAGCATTTTGGCGTCGTATGATGGACAATAGTCAATTTGTAGATATACTAACATGTTCCTATCATCATGTTTTGACATGTATAAGTGAAAGTGGTGTCGTGCACGAAGATCGTCTTGTCGATATACATGATAGTGCATTAATTGAATCAATGAGTAATAACTTTGCTGATGTATATTTTGGTATATCACGACATGAACGTGATTTATATATACCAAAATTACCTGAACTACTATGTTTCATGATTATAAATGCTTTACAAGCCGCCCAACCAAAACATCAACGTCTTTATATGTCTGTAAAATTTCGTGAAATATTAATTGATTGGGGTACAGAATTATTTGGTGGTGTTAGACAATCACATACAAAAGTAGGTAAAGAATGGATATTCTTAGACTGCAATGAACAGAAGGTTATGACGACATCAAAACCTAGTAAATTTACTTTGGATTTTATTGCCTCAAAAACACGTCGTGCTAAATCACAATATCCATTAAATACAATAGGTTCATCATATATGTTAGATCATTCACCATTAATTAAAATGTATATTGAAAGAAATAATAAATCCTGTCATTTAATTAAAAATAAATTGAATGTGACACTGTCTCATTTTCCTGATAGACCATTGTCAACTCTACAAAGTGGTTTAATGAAATCAGTACGATTTCGTGAAAGAAAAACAGATGATCGTGAAATTAAAAAAACAATGAAACGTAGTAATACAATGCGTAGAAATATTCTTACGGAATTAGACGTATCTGAAGCCAATTATAGGAAAGACATGCATCGCATGAAAGAAGCATTAAAAACAAAAATGCGTTTACTTCAAAATATTAAAATATCTAGAAAACAAGAATATGAAATGAATGCTGCATTAAATGGCGGAAGAACAATCAGTAGTGGTGGATTCTAAATGTACGTATGTACATCTCCCTCTCTTCACTGTAGAGAGTAGACTTCACTGTAGAGAGCAGAGAGATAGAATGTAGGGAATTATAGAATACTTTGTATATTTGAAAAGAAAAGGTCGGTTGGTTGGATCGAAATTAGTTTATTATTGTGAAAAGCTATTAAATTATTGTACATATTTGCGTACATTTCTTTTACTTACTAACATTGAAACGAACAATATGTACAAAGGAATGTTGAACAGATAATCATACAGTGTATGCATATTTGGAGACCAACAGACTTGTCGGTACGCAACTACTACTGTGACATCACACTTACAGTGGTCAGTCACCGAACGAACGAACGAACGAACGAAGCGACTAGCAACACGACGCAGAGGTTCCTTTTGTACTATCGGAATTATTCAATAACAATGATTTTCTTTCGTTCTTATTATTAATAGCTAATACTCTGTCACTAACACTCTTAGCAATCGCATAGAATGCTTCATCTACATTTTTACCATCTCTTGCTGAAGTTTCAAAAAAATCAATACCATATCGAGCGGAAAGCTCAGTTCCTTCTTTTGTGGAAATTTTTCGTTCATCTTCCATATCAATTTTATTACCAATTAATATCTTATTTACACTTTCGCCTGCATGTACTTGAATTTGTTCAACCCAATTATCAATAGCTTCAAAACTTTTTCTACTTGTGATGTCAAATACTAACATTATGCCTTGCGCATTTCTGTAATAATTTGCTGTAATATTTCGATAGCGTTCTTGTCCAGCTGTATCCCAACATTGCATCTTAATTCGCTTACCTTCTACTGTTATATTCATGATCTTAAAATCAATACCAACTGTTGGTATCGAACTTGTAGAAAAAGAATGAGATGTGTATCGATGAAGTAGACACGTTTTTCCCACGGAACTATCTCCTATCGTAAGGATTTTGATTTGTAAGTCAAAGCCTTGCATTATTATTTGAAATCGATACTACTCAGATGCTTATGTTGCGTTCTGAAACCTATTTTGGTAAAAGACTCACTACCCCGCCCTGATCTCTAACAACTCGTCTTACTGAGAGGAAAGAGAACAAAAAACTAATACGTTTCTTTAAAAAATCACCTAATATCAACTTCTTTGTACTTCAATTTGTGATGTAATAGATATAGAGCACTCTGTAGCCATGAACGGCACAACAATCATTCACATATTTCAATGACCGGTGGTTATTGTAAAAATGTAAGTGATAGCGTGCATCGAAAGAAAAACAATCGAGTCAATTCTTTTATGGGATGATCTAAAAGCCGCCCCTGAGAGTAGAGTTGGGAAGAGCATTTCGATAATTATGTCAAATTACACAGTGCTTCTGAATATAATCCGTATACAAATGCATAAATAGTATACGTCTTTACTTTTATGATAATTTCCATGGTGTATGTTTAAAAAACAATGCGTCTATGATAGATAGCATAGAATTCGATTGTAAAGGAAAATCCAATCTTCAATATATTTCTCTCTTTTTTAAAGTTTAATTTTATTACAGTTTGATTTTCCGTCCGCTTGGTGTAGTTTTATGTGATTTAAAATTGCTTTGAGATTCACTTGTAAATCTACTTTTTGTATCCAATTTATTGGCATCAGCATATCTTTTAGCAAGAACACGATCATGGCTACCTTCTGAGTGATTAGACCAATCCAATGAGGCCTTAGAATGATTCGAAGAGTTTGAAAACCCACTTGTATCCATTTCCATCCAGTCACCAGTACGTCTACCATGATCTGATGTTGATAAAGGATCAATCCATGCACCACTTGCAGTAATACGTGATACACCATGATCAGAACCACTTAAATTATCCCTACTTGACCTTGATACCATACCTGTTCTCTTTTTTGCCATCGCGTTAGCTATTGGATCACTCGACGTGTCCACAGTTGGAGACTTTGAATGAGCTCTTAAGTTACTTCCTAAGGATCCACTCTCACTTTTTGTTGAATTCCACTTTTGCGAAGAAGTTGATGAGACAGAAGCCCCTGAGCTGGTTCCGGTATAATGGCGGCCATTATTGGAAAAGTCATCTCCACGAGAACCTCGTTGAGATTCCTTCAACTCACGAAGTGACATTTGCAAAAATAAAGGATATTAGTGATCACGAATCAAATAACTTGCAGTTGGGGTTAGCGGAGTTGACCCCGTCGGAACTGCCATCCCACGGACCACGGCGCCCAGAAACCCGACATAAACAATTCCCACTTAGTTCGAATTCAAAAGTGTTTGTTTATCCACTAAAGTCTCGGCACATACAATATTTTTATAATCTAAATAATCATAAATCGTTGCATAGAGATATGATTTCTGATGAAACTTCATTTAGCATGGCCATGATAGCCCATATAAAAGTTTTGTTTGGTGCTCTATTGTTTATTATGCAACTTGGTTTTTGTATGCTAGAAGCTGGATCGGTGCGGAAAAAAAACATTTCCTCAATTCTTGTCAAAAATTTACAGAATTGTGGTATAGCTGCTATTTCTTTTTTTATTGTTGGATTTTCATTTGCATCTGGCCCAGGTCCTGATGGTGCTAAATCTTTATTTTTAGGTAGTAGTGGTAGTGCTCTTATTGGAGCACCAGATAGTATGGAAGGTACTTGGTTTATTCAATATGCATTTGCACAAGCATCATCATCAATAGTATCTGGTGCTGTAGCAGAACGTATGACAGTGGAAGCATATCTTGTATTTGCAGCAGTAATGACTGGTTTCATTTTTCCTGTAATATCATGCTGGATTTGGAATGTAAAAGGTTGGTTACATTTTGGTAACGATAATTCAACATTAAATGGAATTATTGATTGTGCTGGTTGTGGTGTAGTTCATCTTAGTGGTGGTATTGCTGCTCTTGTAGGATGCTATATTCTAGGACCACGTGTTGGGAAATTTCGTGATGTAAGAAATATCCAAAATGATAGAAATGAAGTAGAAGTTATTGAATTTTCCATGAACTCTCCTTCACTTCGTGTTATTGGTGTCTTTATGTTATGGTTTGGTTGGTATTCATTTAATGCTTCATCTGCCTTTTCTTATACTGGTGGTGATTCATCACTGAATGTACCTCATAGTTGTCTTACAACGACAATGTCAGCAGCAGCATGTGGTCTTACCTCTCTGTTTGTCTGTCGATGGCGAAATAAAGGGCATAAAGGTGAACAATTTGATTTAGATTATACCATTAATGGTATCCTAGGTGGTCTTGTATCTATAACTGCTGGTTGTACAGTTGTTGAAAGTTGGGCTGCAGTTGTTATTGGTTTTATTGGTGCATTTGTTTGGATGGGCTGTAAATATATTGTTCTTCAATATAAAATTGATGATGTTGTTGATGCTGTTGCTATTCATGCAGGATGTGGTGTATGGGGTCTTCTTGCGGCAGCATTATTTGCAAGTGAAAGTTTAACTATTGAAGCGTATGGAGTTGAAAATGTAAGTGGAATATTTTATGGTGGAAATGGCAAATTATTAGGAGCCTGTCTTCTTGGTTGTATTTGTATAATAGCCTTCACTTTCTGTGCTACATATCCATTATTTATATTATTAGACTCAATGGATTGGTTACGTATATCAAAAAGTGATGAAGTATCTGATTTATTAGATTTTAGATCACATGGTTTGATAGATACAAATACGTCTGAAGGGGCAGCGTTCCATGGTCGGCCACTGGATCCTAGTGTTGTACAACAATGGGCAAACAAACAAGAGAGAAATGATTCTATAGATAAAACAACATTTCTAGCTTTAGCTTATTCAAAAGATGTTGATGATTTAGTTGGTACATTAGCATTATTTGATAAAGTATCGGGTGGTAATCTCCACGTTAGTGGTCCACAATTCAATCTTCTTATCGATGAATTACGGGCTGTATTTCGTCCGACTATTTCAACATCATCTTCTAATATTTTATCTGCATTCAATCTTGGTAAAGTTAAGAAAAGTGAAGGAGACAATGGTAATGGTTCAAGTGTTTCAAGCTTAACTACAAACCTTGATAAATCTACTAACAATAAAAAATATCATATCATAGCGGGCGTGGATAGTGATAACGTGTTCTAGTGAGTGATGGAGTTCATATTTAGAATATACAGTCACGCATTTGCGTCTTTTCAGTATTGCACGAGAAACAATAGACTTCTTTATTTTCGTAGTTTCAATTGCATTGTATAATAATGCTGATAACATAACACAGTTGATTGGTTGGTTGGTTATCTTTGTCGTGTCCTTTTTGTCTAGAATAAGGTCATTTAAGTTAATACCATACAAACAGTTCGTTTATTTGTTTATTATATTACATATCATTTTACAAATATAAGTACCTCTACCGTTCTGACCTTGACTGTGTTAACTTCAAACTGGAGAATTAAAATATCGCCCTTCCTTTCTTGGGTCTATTCTTTTTTTTCTCCCTTTTCAATCATATTTAATGCTTATTATTTTCCAGTTAAATCATATAAATATATAAAACTAGAAACACATATGTAATTATGATTGTTTGATTGTGGTGTTCATCAAACTTATCTCGTAAACTCATGCATCCTGTTCTTGTCTAGAAAACCATTTGTGACCACAAGTAATACAAACTGAAATTAATTGAAGTGCTGTTGATTTGGCATTTTGTTCAGCTAAAAATATAACTGCTTCTGTTTGTCCGCATTCTAGACACGTATTATCCGTTGAACGTTGAAGAGTAGGATCCCTGTTAACATCAGATAGGATGGCACGAAGATTTGTTTCTGTGTCCTTTACAATATCATTTCGATACACCAAACCCTCCTCGCTATCTCCCCTATCAACATAATTGCAAATTGTTGACTTACATACATATTCTAATTTCTTCTCTTCCCTATTTTCACGAGGCTGAAGCAAATTATTGCACACCTCACAAAATTTCATCATTTTTATTTTACGCGTTTTATACTATTTATACTATGTTGTATTGAAAAAAATGATGATGTAAGTATTTATAAATGCACTACCCACAGTAATTGTAATAGTCCTCAGTATCTCTTTAAGGGTGGCTTCGTCGTCGATGTGAGCGTTTAAATGGCCCCGGCTGCCAGCTGGGCTGCCCGATTTGAGATTTGAGAGGAGAGAGGAGCAAATCGATGTAGTGTTTCGGCCCGTAGTAGGTTATTTTGTAATCTACTAATTATAAATTATATTTTGAGATGACCATGGATGACCATTTGCCTGTCTACTAATTATAAATTATCATTACTGTCGAGAAAAGGGGAGTTGAAGAGTTCAATAATATGAAGTATATGTTATTATTACAGTTTTTTCATTGTCATAGTAATAGAATTAAATTTTCATAAAAAATACTTCGAGTTTTATTGCTTTGAAGAGGAAGATTATAGTAAATAATTTTAATTAATTTTATGGTAAATAAATTCGAAAGTGACCATGGTTCTTTTAACTCCTGCCACCCACGTACGTATTTGCTATATCTATAAACTTTTTCAATCTTCTTTTTAATCCTACCCTTATAAGTTTTTAACTCACATTGTGACTCACATGGTGTTATGAATAGGATTGGCACCAGAACCTAATTTGGCGTTGGTAGCAGCAACCATTTTCATATTTGATTTGTATGACGTATAAAACCAACCAGCAATAATAAGTAAAACAGCACATGCAATACTTAAACCAAGAACAGTGCTAGTTACTTTGTACGTCGAAGCTGATGCAGATACAGAAGAAGTAGAGGCACCAGAACCACCACTCGTACAGGTACTGTACCAAGTAGAATCTCCTCCACTACTACTAAGTGCACAATTACTAACGGGTAATGACCAGAGTTTCTCGGAATATTTGGGATTTCCATCACATATTTTGCTAGTAAATATATCAAAAACAACAGCATCACTATCACAGAAAGTCATGGTACCTGTACTTGATTCACAGCCGGTTGACGTGGTATCCAACAGATTATTAATCTCAACAATTCCAGTTGCATCTTTTGCTATACAATGCGCTTGATCTTTATATACATACTTTGTTAATTGATTTCCAGGTATAACATATGGTAATTCGGGTTTACCTGCAGTAATATGATCCTCCCATTGTGATTTTTCATACAAATTAAGACCTGCACTTAGGAGAACACAGGTGTTAGTTGTAAAAAATGAACTTGCCTCTTTGCTCGTTTCCACCTTACATGTATTATCAGTATAGTATGATTTATATATTGGTACTTTCCATGGATCTGTTGGATTTGTTACAAGTGGAGTACCAGGTACAGTAATCGACCATGAACTACTAATTTGATCATAGTGACATAAACCGAATGTTGTTAAGCTTTGACCTATAGGAGGTGAAGCACATGCCGAGTCACCATGCATTGATTTTGTTAGTGAACCCATAACAGAACCACCATGTGGAACAGGTGGTGTTGGTGGTGGGACAGGTGTTGGAACTTGTGTTGGATAATTACCAACCATTTGAAATTTCACATTCTTAATACCAATTCCTAGATCAGTAGGACTGTTCATTGTATTTACAGCGTTAGGGGATTTAGGATTGATGGCCCCGCCGTATTGCAATAAATTATTTCGTGTTAGTGGCAAATCCCAATTCTCAAAATATTGTGCATTGATAGTAGTAAAACCTACTAAAGTGTCACCACTAGCATCAGTACCATTAACGTAACCAGCAAATGCAATGACATATGTGTAGCTATTTTCAAAATCATCATGCGCGGTTATACCTGTATAAAATAAAATACCTACATCACCATTAGAGTCTTCTTGATAACCTGCACACACTGGTGCAATACCAATGCTAGTAAGGGAATCTGTATTAGGGTTACCACTTGGTAATATATTATTTGGGTTAAGATTCAATACAACATCAATAGAATATACCGATATCATATTCACATCAATGACAGTTTGAACACCAGGTGCAATAACATTATTCATACTTGTGGCTGTCTCAGTAAAAATTGAGCTTTTACTGCTTAAAGAGGGTACAAATACATTATCATAAGCGGTATAACTAGTGAGATCACCAGCGGAAGGCATTGTTGGTGAAGCTGTCGGTGATCCGGCAACAAAAATTGGATTAGTTGATACTCCAGCCATATTAGGGTAAGTAGGCATGCATAATACACCACATGAATTTCTATCAGATTTTTCAATATATATATACCCACCAACACCCCAAGTATCTGTCCAACTATTTTTAACAATCCAATATGATTGTCCAGAAACTGAAGAATCATGATAACCAACTGCTAACACGGAATGATCAAGTACCTGATCACAGCCGTCATCAACTGATATAATACCACCGTTATAATGTTGCCATGGTGAATTTGCACCAGTGAAAGATGGACCAGCTTGTACAACAATTTGTACAGGTTGTTGGAATAATGCTGTTTGTAACGCAGCCTGACTATAAGGTGCGACATTAGAATATGGTAGATCCTTTCTTGTTGCTGAATTAGGTATGATCCAATCTTGACCTGGAGCAGCATGATAGCATGTTTGAGGTGGGTCGGATGGTCCAGGAATGTCAACATAAGGATACCTATACTCAGATGGTACACCTTCCTGTTGTGCAGCATACATCCAAGCAGTTTCAGGCCAACCACCATTACAACCATCTGACATTTGATTATCACAATCAAGAAAATTTTGTTCACTAAAACCAAAGAAACCAGTAGATGGGGACATATATGTGGCATCATATGCTGTTCTTGTTGGTGTGAAAGAATTACCAGCTCCAGAAAATAATGCATAAGCTCCTTCAAGCGCACCAGCGGCACCGAAAGTCCAACATGATCCGCATTGTCCTTGATTTTTTACGGGAGTAACTACACCACCGATAGTTCTCCAATCCCAATCGCCAACAGATTCTAATAATTTGCGGGATTCTGGTGTAACATCATGAACAGGCATAGAATCATGTATCTTTTGAAGATCTTCAGGTTTTTTACCTTTAGGAACCCCACGAGATGTATATTCCGCAAATTCTTCACTAGTCATATGAGTAAATGGACCTGGACCTTGGGTGTACCCATGCTTACCAGCAGCTGCTTCAGCATTATGTGCATCAATTTTCGCCATATTATCTTGGTAAATTGATAGGCGACGTGAGAATTCATCAGCTGAGGCAAATTTTAGGTTATGCTTCTCAGAATGCACCTTGAAATGCTCCTCACCATAACTCGCTAACACTGAGGCAATCACGCCTAGCAAAATAAGTAACTTGAACATCTCAGTACAAGTAAGGCGCCTCATCTTCCATTCAGTGGTTATGGCGCCGGTGCTTATAATTGTGATGAGCAGCAGCAAGAAAGTTTTTTTTTCAAAGATAGCTTCATATGCATTATAGGTACTTTATTTATCTAGTAGATTAGCGGTGGTCAAGTTTTTTTCATTCCTGAACCATCTACAATGCTTTCCTCAGATGTGTTTGTCATAAGATTGAGTAATCCTCCTCTTAATATCCTCAATAAACAAACTAGAATACAATTATTAAATGACCTTGAACAAGCAGTGTCTGGTGATGCAAAAGTTATTGTATTAGTCGGCTCTGAGTCATCATTCTCTGTTGGTGCAGATATTACAGAAATGAATTTACGTATTGGAAAAGAGTTAAGTGCCAAGAATGCTGTTTCTCAACAGTATGTTGATGCTTATAAAGAAAGCAACTTAGCTTCAGTAGTGTATGCTTTGGATTCATGTCCTAAACCAATCGTAGCATTAATAACAGGACAATGTTTTGGTGGTGGTCTGGAATTAGCACTTGGATGCCATTATCGCATATGTACACATGATGCAAAATTTAGATTTCCAGAAACATTATTAGGTATTTTACCTGGTGCATTAGGTACACAGTTGTTACCTCGCCTTGTAGCATTTGATATATGTATAAAGATGTGCACAGGAAACTGTACTATTTTAAATGCTAAAAATGCGAATGAAGTAGGACTCGTAGATCAAGTACTATCTATGGAAGAAGAGTCTGCCATGCCAGAAGGTTCTAATCAACGTTTAGAAAACTATATAGCACGTACTATACGTGTTCTTCGCAAACATATAGAGCGTGTTAATGCTGTGATTGTAGAAGGAAAACAGAATACATTTGGAAGTATTGTTACTAGTGGTATCAACAGTGAAATAAATGTTGTTCCACATCCATTTAGACGTACTAGTATGCAAAAAATTGTTACTAGTAACTTATCAGATTCTTCACGTGCTGCATATCTTGCCATGCATACTTTACCATCAATTGAACGCGGAGGCAGAGCTAATCAAGAAACTATCAGAAGCTTATTAGCTTGTGTGCAATTTGAGAATAATTTCTTTGCAGGTGCGCGTATGGAGAGTGAAATAAGTCGTTATTTAGTTGCCAGTGATGAAGCACAGGCATTAAGATGGGCATTCTTTGCTGAACGTGCGGTTACATCTTCAAAACATCAAAACAAATCATCTTATAATAGTACTAGTCAAAGTTCGGGACACAGTATAACATCTAAAACAATTGTTGGTGTCGTTGGTGCTGGTACAATGGGCTCAGGTATAGCTGCTGCAATTGTTATGAATGGTATTCATGTTATTTTATGTGATGCATCAGCAAAAGCATTAGCTATTGGGAAAGCTCGAATTGATATTATTATTAAAAATGCTATTAAAAAAGGTAGAATATCCAGTAAAAATAATATTGGAACATTAACAACAACCCCAGATTTACATGGTTTATCTACTGCTGATATTGTTATAGAAGCTGTCTATGAAAATATTGAATTAAAAAAGAAAATATTTAAAGAATTAGACAACATTTGCCCAAAACATAGTATATTTTGCTCTAATACGAGCTCTCTTGATGTAGATATTTTGGCGCAAGAAACTCGTCGGCCTGATAAAGTACTTGGATTACATTTTTTTTCACCAGCACATATTATGAAACTTGTTGAAATTGTTATATGTAATAATACATCTACAATAACAATTGAAATCGTTAAATCTTTAGTGAAAAATATTAAAAAGATAGGAGTCTTAGTTAGTAATTTACCGGGATTTGTAGGCAACCGCATGATATTTGTATATGCAATGGAAGCTATGTTGTTATTAGAAGATGGTGCTACTGTATTACAAATAGATAATGTTATGAAATCATTTGGTATGGCAATGGGACCATTTGAAATGGCTGATTTAAGTGGTCTCGACGTGGGTTTCAACATTCGTCTTAGTAAAGGGCTTGTTGATAACAATGGTAAAGCAGCTCAATCATCATCTATAGAATCAAAATCTGTGCCCTCATATTCGTCTATTGCTGATGTATTATATAAATCTGGACGTTTAGGTGCAAAAAATGGTAAAGGTTTTTATAAATATGTTGTTCAAAATAACCGTTCAGGGTCCAAGAGACCAGTGGCGACCGTTGACCCGGACGTAACTGAAATTATTATCAAAGAAACTCAACGAAAAATCATACTAAAAGCAGCATCTATATCTAAGCCAAAATCTGGCATGTATCAACTTAGTCCTGTTATATCTAACAATATTACGGTTACAGATGATGAAATAAAGAAACGTTTATTATTTTGTTTAATAAATGAAGGATTTAAACTTCTGGGTGAAAATGGATGTACTTCCGATCGACCAGGTGATATTGATGTTATATACATGCATGGATATGGTTTTCCATCCTATAAAGGGGGTCCAATGTTTTATATTGATTATGATATTGGTATAAGACAATTTTTAAATGAATTAAATGATTTATATAAAATAATGCCGAATTCAAACTGGTTTGAGCCAGCGCCACTATTGTATAAAATGCTTAGAAATAATATCACATTATGGCAATTACAACAAAATCCCAATCTTGTTAGTGAATTAATGAAACAAAAAGATGTAAATAGAAAAATATCTCATAGTAGACTGTGATTATATCATGTAAAATAATGTAAAATTTGTGGGAAATTTGCTAAAGTTTTTATAGTACGTACACACTTACATTTCTTTTATATTGCTACTGTTGCTATTATTATTAAACTAAAGGTACATTCTCATCATATTCAGAATATATGTCATCATTGGCCCACATTGGATATATCATTCCATCTGAATCTGAATCTGAACCAGAAGTTTGTCGTCTAAGACCAGAATTGGCATCGACGGAGTAATCATCTCCGGATATACGCGGGGTATTTGGTACTGAATTTCCATATATATCATGTTTCTTTTCACCATAACGCCATTTACTTGCAGCTTTTGCAGGTATAATCAAATCTTTTTGATTTTTTTTAGTTTTTTTTCTATTACTAAAAACATCTTGAATACTCTCTCTAACTATACGAACATTCTCAAAATCAGGTAATTTAACTATATCTGTGTATTCTTTGACGCGATCCCTAGTTGTTTCTTTGACAACATGAACTAATTCTGATACAGTATTTACATTTTTCATATTTATTTTTTTGGTTAATTTATTCAAATTACTATTCACATTATTTTGATATTTATAGCAACAGGAAATCGCTACAAACAGGAATATCATAAAAGGTAATGTATCTACTATAAATAATATTATATAACCATCAGAATGTAACCATGATGATCCAGACATATGAAATAATACTTCATTATTATAATCATCATAATTTAATAGGCCAATATCCTTAGTTAATTGGGGTGCTTCCTTTGCAAAATTATAAGCTGCTATAGAGAGAAAATAACGGCCAGTACTCAATAATACAGTGTAATAATCACTATACCATCGATTAATTGCATATTCTTTTAACTGTTCTGTAACATATATCATAAATGGATGCTCTGGTGCCGCAATCATAATATCATTACCAACACCCATATAACCTAAATCTGGCAAAATCATTCCTTTTTCTGGCATTCTTCGTAAATTATCTAATGATCTTTTACATCCAACATCTAAATCAACATATATACCACCATATTTGCGTAATATAAAGTATTTTAATGAATCAACACGTTGTATATTTTGCGTATAAGTGTCATAAGTTTCCAAAAACCATTCGTACTCACTGGCTACAAGTCGGCGCATGTCATCATCATGCCATAGTTTAAATATATATTTATTTTTTGAATTATCAGGATTATTATTTAACTTAGGATCATCTGCTATTTTAAATCGTTGATGTACACCTAAACATGAATCATGTGACATTTGCCATTCGGCTGGTAAACTCTGTTCATTTGGTGCCATGTGATGAATAATGGCTGGTATTCGTTCCACTGACCCATCTAATGGTTCATAAGTATCTTCACCTATTTCAATTATATCTATTTTGTTATCTATATGCCATAACTTCCATGTGCCAATTATTAATGGTAATATGTAATAATACCAAAATATTAATGACAAAACAACAAATCCTACTACGATATTGAATTGTTTAGAACTTAACTTTATACCATATTTTTTCTTAATATAATTACGAAAAACTTTCTTGGTAGAAGCCATATCTTTAATTTGAGGATTTACGAATTTCAAAGCCAACACTTACATATATCTTTATGATATAAGGATTCAAGTCGAATTCAAGAAAATTGCAGAAATTTACCTTAATTTGATGGATTTTTTCATGTTAAGCCAAATTAACCTAATTATTATGCAATTTATAGGACAATAGAACCTTCTTTCTATAATATTGGTCCCCATATACTCCTATTCCAGAGTTCTTCCCTGGACTGGAGCCGACGTGCATACGCTTTTGGCATATTTATACCCATATTATTAATACGAATGCGAGATGGAGTCTGTAGTTGCGCTGATTACAGTTGAGACTGTGATTGAGTTATTGAACTTGGCATTGGAAAAAATAGATGGTTTCAATGGATTTCCACATGATAAAGAACACTCTCGTAAAACAATTAGTGATATAAATGACGTCTTGGCATACGTCTCGACTGTATCCCTCATGTCGACTGCATCTTCGGTTCAAGAGGCACGTGCATTGCAAACAACACTGATCAGTATTCATGATAATGTGGATAGGCTCAATGGACTGATGGCGTATTGTGAGAGGAGACCTCGGTGGACAACGTACATTGTGCCCAACAAGCAACGTGATAAATGGAAAACCAGGATGGCTAACCTCGAAAGAGATCTGTTGAAATTGAACCTCTGTATTTCTCAAGCCACCAAGATAAACACGCAAAATATCATGGTTACTCTAGACAGCAACAAATCAGACACTGCTCGACAGATGGAGCAGATGGAGAAAATGAACGCTAAGTTGACTGCACTGCTTGGTGCTATCGATAATAAAAAGATCGACATCGACTTCAATTCCGTGGAAGAAACGTACTCGTCTTCTGTCAAAGCTGCTGGTGGTGATGGGATTGAGGAGAGTGTCCTCTCGGCTGACGCATTGGAGGCACTGCTCAATAAGGCACGAGATTTGCAGAATGCTGGAAAATATCAAGATGCGTTGTCGGAGTTTGCTATATATTATGCTACTCTGCAGAAACAGGGTGCTGAGGGTTATTTGGCTACTTCACGCTTCTACACGGAGCTCGGTGATGCTAGTGAGAAGCAAGGCAAGTATGAGGAGGCTCTCAAGTACCATGAGCAGGCACTTAGTATGCGAGAAGTGTCATTACCGATGGATCATCGAGATATAGCGGTGTCTTATAGCGGTATTGGATCCGTATATTGCAGCCAGGGCAAATACGCAGAGGCCCTGAAACAACACCAAAAGGCATTGGA
>JACKZZ010001340.1_pt1 | contig 30732 bp, 31 predicted proteins | sample 8027871 | NCBI WGS metagenome assembly JACKZZ01 (sample SAMN15724774, study PRJNA655200) | protist metagenome | isolation source: fluorescence activated cell sorting (FACS) single amplified genomes of... | place: USA: West Boothbay Harbor, Gulf of Maine | collected 2000-07-19
CAAACAAACAAAATAAACAAAAAAACAATCAAACATTTTTTATAAAAATTAACTTTTTATAAAAAAAAATTTACATATTATCTATGCAGGTTTCTGCAATTTTTGCAGTTACAAGATAAGGATCCATATTACTTGCAGGCCTTCTATCTTCAATATATCCTGATTTATAGTCACAGTTATGTAAATCTCTAGGGATGCGAATAGAACACCCTCTATCCGCCACTCCAAATGAAAATTCAGTAATAGGTGATGTTTCATGGGCACCTGTTAATCTTCTATCGTTTCCTTCACCATAGACAGCAATATGGTCCATATGATTTTCTTTAAACTTTTCCATTAATCCCATTACATATTCTTCAGAGCCATTTTCTCTCATAGTTTTAGTACTAAAATTTGTATGACATCCTGCACCATTCCAATCACCTTGAATAGGTTTAGGGTCCCAACTAACTACAATATTATGTTTTTCACACACTCTTTCCATAATATATCTACTTATCCATAATTCATCTCCAGCACTTAAGCCGTCACATGGTCCTACTTGATATTCCCATTGTCCCAACATAACTTCAGCATTAATTCCAGAAACTCTTATACCTGCCTCCAAACATTTCATATAATGTTCTTCAACTATCTCCCTACCAATGATATTATTTGTTCCTGCAGCACAGTAATATGGACCTTGAGGTGCTGGGAATCCTAACTTACCATTATGTTTTGGCCATCCTAAAGGTGTAATACCATCTTTTTCAAACAATGTATACTCCTGTTCTATTCCATACCATGGTTTTTCATGCATACGATTTTTAAAAAGAACTTCTGCATATTCTCTATTGCAACCCAGTGCTGGTTTTCCGTCTACAGTTTCACTTTTACATAAAACTAAAAAACTTTGAATATGTTTGTACGGTAAATTCTTTCTAAAAGGATCTCGATATAATGCACAAGGGACTAGTATAATTTCTGAATCATCTCCGGGTGCTTGTCCACAACTAGACCCATCATAATTCCATTTTGGAATATCATCAATACTATTTATAGACTGGTAATAAGTTCGTGTCTTACTTCGCAAACTTTGGTCCGCTGCCAACCAAACATATTGAAGCAAATAAACATCATGTTGTATAGGATTAAATTCTGACATATCTATATTTAATAGATGTTATTTTTAAATTCTAAAATAAAATGATTTATTATTTAATATACTCCAATAAATCAACCAACCGATAACTATACCCCCATTCATTGTCATACCATGCAACAATTTTAAAAAATGTTTCGTTTAATTCTATTCCTGCTTTTTCATCGACTATGCAACTATGAGAATCTCCTATAAAATCACTACTAACCAATTCTTTATCACAAACTTTTAATATACCTTTTAGTTCATTTTTTTCAGCCTTTTTCAAACATTTCATAATTTCTTTATATGATGTGGATTTTTCCAAATGAACAGTTAAATCTACTACAGATACATTGGGAGTTGGTACACGAAGTGACATTCCGTTTATTTTACCTTCTAAATCCGGAATTACCTTCCCTACACATTTTGCTGCACCAGTTGTACTTGGAATAATATTATTTAAACAACATCTTCCTAATCTTAAGTTTTTTCTGGACTTATTGTCGAGTGTATTTTGACTTGAAGTTGTTGCATGTATAGTTGACATCAATGCATTTTTTATTTTGAAATTTTCATGAATAATTTTTGCTAATGGAGCCAAACAGTTTGTAGTACATGAAGCATTTGATACAATAATTTCTCCGTTATATTTTTTATGATTTACTCCCATAACATACATCGGTATATCATTGGATGGACTAGAAATAATAATATTTTTGATTTTTTTTGAATGAAGATGTAATTTTGCTTTTTCAATAGTTTTAAAAACTCCTGTACAATCAATTACATATTCAACATCCGCTTTATCCCAATTAATATTTTCAGGACTACGTTCGTTAAATCTAAACACTTTATTATTATTTATAGTAATAGATTTTTCATCGCTATATGTAGAATTGACTAGAAATTTACCATGAGAACTATCATATTGTAAATGTTGCAAAAATTGTTGATTTGTCATAGAACAATTTACGGCAACGACTTTTATTTCTTCTCCTTCTAAACGCTTTGCCTCTATAATTCTAAAAACTAAACGACCTATTCTACCAAATCCATTAATACCTATCCGCATTTTATATATATATATATATATATATATCGATTGTAAATTTTTTTAAATAATTATAATAATTAGATTAATTTTTAAATAAAGATATAATTTTTTTTATTTTATATGGAATTAAAAACAGATTATGATTTACATAAGAAAATCCAATTAAAACTAGATTATTTTATCAAAACAAATAAAATCCCTCATATTATATTTTATGGACCAAATGGTTCTGGTAAAAAAACACTTTTATTAAACTTTATAAATAAAATTTATAATAATGATAAATCAAAAATAAATCAATATGCTATGTTTGTGAATTGTGCACATGGAAAAGGTATTAGTTTTATACGAGATGAATTAAAATTTTTTGCAAAAAAAAATATTCATAAAAATACAAGTTTAATTAAAAGTATTATACTGTTAAATGCTGATATGCTAACTACAGATGCACAATCAGCACTTAGAAGATGTATAGAAAAATTTAGTCATACCACAAGATTTTTTATTATTATAGAAAATGAAAGCGGTCTTTTAAAACCAATTTTATCAAGATTTTGTAATTTTTATATTGGATTACCAAAAATAGATTCTGTAACAAAAAGTTTGTATTATATTAAAAAAGAAAAGTATGCTAATTTAGACTTTTATAATAAACGGCAAAATTACCTAAAAAAAAAATTAAATGATAAAAATAATTATAAATCAGTATTAGATTGTAATAATTTAGTAACTTTATTATACAATAAAGGGTATAGTTGTTTAGATATTATTAAATATATTGAACAAGATAAAAAAAATAAAGAAAAACACAAATTTTTAATTTATTTTGATATAATTCGAACTGAATTTAGAAATGATAAATTATTAATGTTAATAGTTTTAAATTTATATTTTATGCGGAAAAAGATAGATTTAGAAAATATATTAACAATCTAAATGGACGATTATAATGTTAATGTTTTATCGGAAGCAAAAAACGAATATTCATCCAGACTTGTCACAATATTAACACCGTTAATTATTGAAGGTATTCGCTCAATATTTAATGAGGCGTGTAAACTTTGCGAAGATAATGATGAGGAAGAAAAATATCTCATGACATTTCAGAACTTTTTATCTAGAGTTCCTAAGTGGAATACTACAATTATTGATGAAGAAAAAAAACGTATTCTACAATCAAGTGGCTGCAGTTATTTAGAAGATCTTATTATATGTGTTCATATTACACAACTTAAGATTTTAACATCTATACGTGTTTCTCAAAAACAAAAAAAAATAGATATTGACATACCTAAGTTGGAAGTATTTATTCATAAATGTTATGTTTATCTTGCTAGAAAAATATACCAAAATGTTTATTTATTTGAAAAAGATTTAATTCCATTGGATTTTCAAAAAAACAATAGAGAAATAGAACTTTTATGTCAGGAATCTATTTTACAAGTTACAAGAGATAGTATGCCTATTGAGAAAATTCTTAGAGCATATATTGATAAAACTGTGGATGAAGAAGTATTTGAAGAAACGATTGAGAAAACTGTTGAAGAAAATGTTGCCAAGAAAATGGAAGATGAACTATCTAAGACAAAAGAAAGTGTGAAAATTGCATCAGATGATACAAATAAAATAACTAAAAATGATGTTGAAATGAATACTATTGAAAAACCTGAATTAAATAAAAATAAAGTAGAAGAACCAGAAAAATCTGAAAAACAAGATGCAAAATCTAATAATAATGAAAAACAAGCACAAAATATTAACTTAATTATTGAAACACCAAAATCAGAATTAAATAAAAAAGAAGATGTTAAAAATACCGTAAAGGAAACGGTAAATACATTAGTAAATTCTGTAAGTGCTGCTGCAAGTGTAAATAAAGAAACAACATCTGAAACCTCATCGCGACTTTCATTTAATGATAGAGATTCTGTACTAGATATGGGAACAAACAAAAGTAAAGAAATAAGTGCTCCAAAAACAATCAAAAGACTTGAAAAAATAAGTAAAGAACAAAATGAAAAAAGAAAATTAGAAGAGGCGGAGGAAGATGATGATGATGATGATGAAAAACTCCAAATAATGGATAATACATCTATTAAACTAGATACTTTAGACATTCATAGTTTAGATAAAGAGGTGAAATTAGAACCAAATATTATCCTTGATGATATTGAAGTATTAACTTAATAAATGCGTTGAATATCTTATATTATTTTTATAAATAATATAAAATGTCAAGTTCTATATTTTTAACAGCCATAGCCGTTTCTCTTGCCTATTTAGTTTTTCGCTTTATAGAAATGAGACTTATTTTAAAAGAAAATAAGCCTTTAAAAATACTCGCTCGCGATACTCTTTTAGTTTATCTTAGTGTTCTTTTAGGTAATTTTATTATGAATCAATTTGGTTCATCATCTATGGGAAAAAAAATGACAGAAGTTTTTACAAACTCTCCTGAATTTTAATAATAAATTTATATTACTTAAATACTAATATAAATTTATTTATTCAACTTTTGTTGCATTCTTTGAATTTCTATTAAGTTAAAAATAAAATATGTCTAATAAAATTTTTTTTATGAATAAAATTATGATTAAAAATATTTGTAATATTTACAGATAATGCAACTATCTTTAGATATTGAAAACAAAATAGATATACAAGAATTAATAAATATATTTAAACTATATCCTGAAGTATTTCCTGGAGGTTATTTTAGATTCTTAAAGGGAAGATTATATAATAAGATTGATAAAAATGAATTAATTTATAAAAATGGTGTGGTTTTAACATGGACAAAATATAAACGTAAAACAAAAATCTCTCCAACCATTTCAATATTAAAAGGTGAAATTAAAGTAAATCAACTTGTAAATAAAAATCAAGGAAATGGTATGGCTAAGTATATATTCTCTACATTTATAAACACTCATCCGGAAACTACAATGTATTTGGATGTTAAAACAGATAATGATAGAGCAATTGAGTTTTATAAAAAAAATAATTTTACTGTTATTGGAGAGAAATTATTTGGTAAATCGCAAATCCCGGGATTAATTATGAAACGTGCTATTTAAACAAACATTGGCACCATTTCATCTATATTCATAACTTTTTGCTTTTTAACTTTTTTTTTATTAACTCTATAATTAGAAAAAAATATATGGTCCATTGCTTTTTGAGGAGTATGATTATGAACAGTTCGAGCAATCATTTTATATAATTTAAAATCAGGATAACGTTCTTCTCCATTATTTTTATAAAGAATATTTCTATCCTTATCATCTTTAATCCATTCAGCAATAACTTGAGCAACAGGATTTTCTATCTTATCTTCATCTTCTTCTTCATCCATAAAATAATCAAATAAAGAACACGCCAATCTACACAAATCAAAACTTTTATTTGGCTCTAAACGTGGTTTTTTTGGATTAAAATAAGGTTCGCAGTTATACTGTGTAGCAGCATCTCCCTTTGTATGATAACTATCACTACATATTATTTTATCTTGAAAACGATAAATAGCGCGACCAAAGTCTATTATTTTATAAATCTTTCCAAATGTAGGAACACGATAATATGTATTATTATATTTATAATTCAAAAACTTTCTATCTGTTGTATTCCACATAATATTATTTGTATGTAAATCATTGTGGGTGAAATCAAATACTTTTTGATAAGTAATAAGCATCATGATAATTTGAAATAAGCAAGATTTCCATTCTTTATTAGTAAGATGTGTGCCTTTTGTTTCCATTAAATAATCTAATGTATTTTCCATTTTTTCTAAACAAATTATTTGCACAGGAAAATCATGAATATATGCCTGGATGACTTCTTCTTCACTAGAATAATCTGAAAAATCACTTTCATCCTCGCTATCTCCTAATTCTTCACTATTATCGTCATTATCATTTTCTTCGTCTGTTAATGATTCTCTAGAAGAACAAGTAGAATTAGTTTTTTTATGACTTTTATCACTTTTGGTTTCTAATTCAGATTTCCATACTTCATCTTCCAAGTTTTTATTATGTTCACTTACATTTCTTTCTGTTAATTCAAATATACCTTCAAATACATCATTATTTATTGTATCAGTTTTTAAATTAACTTTGTCATTATTTATTTTTATTTTTTGTTTATATTTTCTAGTATCACTTTCTAAAAATCTATCTATATCAATATGGTCTACTTCAAAAAGTATATCTTTATTTCTATGAAAATATTTGGCATCATGTAAATATTCTACATCTTCAAATATATTACAAATATGCTTATTTTGTATAGATGTAAAAGTTCCATAAAAATCAATACCATGGTTAAAGGCAGATTTATGTAATAGTTGACTTGTTAAATAAGAAAAAAAACTATCTACATAAGCAGAATTATTTTTATCTAAAACCTTATCTAAACAACTATTGTCATTTAATTTAGGTAAAGTTTCAATGATAGTTTTATCTGTTTTTTCATATTTTCCAACCATAAATTTTACAGGATCTATTAATGGTGAAAATTTAAAAAAAGATTCAAATGTTTTTTCGTTATTTTTTTCATCTTGACAAGAAATAGTAAAATTGTTAGTATTTTTTGTTTCTTTTATCATTTTAATTGAATAATGTTGATTTAAATTAATTTTATTAAAATTATTAGTATCTAGTTGAAAAAAATTTGACATAAGGGGAAAATAGTTTTGTGGATTTTGAAATCCATTTTCTTCTAAATACTCGAACAATTCTTTGTTGTTATTCTTTTTGTAATAAAGAGAAAACATTAATTGATATATACAAATTTTTTTATATATTTAAACTTATTTTATGCGTAAATATAAAAAAAAAAAAGAGACATTTTATTATAATGAACTTGGAACTTAAGAAATTTGATATGAAAAATATTACTTTTAAACCAAATGAAAATCAAGGACCGGTAATTGTTCTTATTGGACGTCGTGATACCGGAAAAAGTTATTTAGTTAGGGATTTATTATATTATCAACAAGATATACCTATTGGAACTGTTATTTCAGGGACAGAAGCAGGAAATGGGTTTTATGGTAAAATGGTTCCAAAACTTTTTATTCATGATGAATATAATACAGCAATTATAGAAAATATTTTAAAGAGACAAAAAATTGTAATGAAACAAATGAAAAAAGAAAAAGAAGCATATAATCGTTCTAATATAGATCCAAGAACTTTTGTAATTTTAGATGATTGTTTATATGATAATAGTTGGGCCCGTGATAAATTAATGCGTTTACTTTTTATGAATGGTAGGCATTGGAAAATTATGCTGGTTATTACAATGCAGTATCCACTTGGTGTTCCGCCAAATTTACGTACAAATATTGATTATACTTTTATTTTACGCGAACCTTATATTGCAAATAGGAAACGTATTTATGAAAACTATGCTGGAATGTTTCCAACTTTTGAATCATTTTGTCAAGTTATGGACCAATGTACAGAAAACTATGAATGTTTAGTGGTTGCTAATAATGCAAAATCAAATAAATTAGAAGACCAAATTTTTTGGTATAAAGCAAGTGCCCATAGAGATTTTAAATTAGGTTCAAAAGAATTTTGGGAAATGTCCAATGATATTGATAGTGATGATGATGAAGAAACATTTGATCCAACTGCACAAACGAAAGGTCCTCGTATTAATGTAAAAAAAAATCGTTGGTAATTATTAATATTTTTATATTTATAAATATAAAATGGTAAAAAAAAGAAAAGGTCCTTCCGAAAGTGCTACAAAATTTAAGGTTGGTGTAAAAAAAAAAGGAAATGATGATAATATATGGATAATTGTAAAAAATAAAAATGGTGTAAAACGATGGAAAAAACACATCTTTAAGAAAAAGGTAACAAAAACCAAGAAAAGAACTTTTAAGAAAAGTTCACAAAAAACAAAGAAAATAACTTTTAAAAAAAGTTCACAAAAAAGAAAGAAAAGAACTTTTAAAAAAAGTTCACAAAAAACAAAAAAGAACCAAAAATATTTTATTCATGATAATGGTGGTAGACCATTTAAAGTTGTTATAAATGGAAAAAAACTAGATATATTTACTTTTGACAAAGATTTGAAGGAAGAGTTTGGTGAAGATAATGTTGATTATGACACATTAGTAAAATCTTATAAAAATTTAAAAAAAATTTTTATACCAAAGGGTATTGATGATAGAGGTAACAAGTGGTCAGGTGGTAAAGGTAACACAATACTTGCTCATATTTCAGGACATAAATATTTATTGATTGGAAGCAGTATTTATGAATTTGAAACAAAAAAAGAAAATATATTAGAGTTTCATTCTCGAGTTGGTAATAGTGATGTACCATATCCTTTGGCAGTTGGTGAAAATAATGTATATTATCTAATAGATAATGCCAGTGATGGTTATGTATCAAGGGATTATTTTGAAGGATTTCCAAAAAAATACAGTTGGGCTATTGATGGATATCTTCGTTTATGGGGTCAAAAAGAAAAATTTAATGATTTAACAAAAAAAACAAAAAAAATACCTAAAATAAAAATAATATTTAAACGATTATGGTAATATAGATTACATAAGTTAAAATCTAAAAAAAATATATATTTAATTATAGTATAATGGAATATATATTAACATTTAAGCAATCTCCAGATGATGAACGCGACTTCATTTTTAAAAATGAAAATTTAAATACATTTAAAAATACTTTTCCAGAAACTTTAGATTTAAGAAATGAACTAATGCCTGTAAGAAATCAAGGTAGTCAAGGTACATGTTATGCTCAAAGTGCTGCATGTATGAAAGAATGGCAAGAGAAACATAATTATAATAATAATGAATATTTCTCTCCACAATTTTTTTATAATTTACGTTCAAATAAATACGATGAAAATCAAAATAATGATGAAGGTATGTATGGAAGAGATGTTATGAAATTATTAAAAACATATGGTATTTGTACAGAAAAACTATATCCATATGGAAAAATAGAAAATATGGCGGATATTACGGAAGATGTTTTTGAGAAAGCAAAATTAAATGTAATTGATACATATGCAAGAATATACACAATAAATGATTTAAAAATGAGTTTATTTTTAAATGGACCAGCATTAATAGGATTTCCTGTTTATAATTATGATGATCAAATTTGGGAAAGAAATGGAAATGAAACGATGAAAGGAGGTCATGCTATGACAGTAGTTGGTTATGATAAAGTTGGGTTTATTATTAGAAATAGTTGGGGAGACCGTTGGAATGGAGATGGATATACTAAATATTATTATAATGATTGGGGTGCACATTGGGAAATATGGTCAACTGTAGATAAAAAAGATATATTTCCTCCGGAACCTGTTGAACCTGTTGAACCTGTTGAACCTGTTGAACCTGTTGAACCTGTTGAACCAGAAGATCCTCAAACAAATTTATCATTCTGTGAAAGATTTTTTAAACAATTATTTGGATAAAATAATTTGTAATATAAATTCTTTTATGTTATCAATAGATTGTGTTGTGATACAATCACAAAAATCATTATTCCCATCAAAATTAAATATTATTTCACCACTATTCATTAGCCAATTATTATGATAATTGTGACATTTTTTCAAATATTCTAGTTGAATATCTTCACCTAGTCGTGCTCTAAAATCTACACGTTTTTTACTATTTTCAGGAGTAGTATTTACATAAATAATACCTGATGTAGGAATATCTTCAATAAATTCATTAAACCATTTTAAATATATTTGATAATTTATTTCTTCTATTTTACCATCATCATATAACATTTTTGCAAAAACTTCCTTATCTGTAAATACAGATCGTTCACAAATAATAATAGCATTTGGGTTATTTCTAATAATTCGTTTTACAAGAGATAATCTAGAAATATATGCCATCATTTGAAATGAAAATGCATATTTATGTTGATTACTGTAAAATTTTTCTAATATAGTTTCTCCATTTTTATCTTTGATTGTATTCCATTCGTCAACCGGTTCTTGAACATATATAATTGGAATTGAGTTTATACATTTAATTTCTTTTTCAAGAATTCTAACTAATGTTGACTTTCCAGAACCAATATTACCTTCAATATTGAATATATATACCATTTTATACATATAACAAATAATTCATTCTATAAATCAATTTATATAAATTTTTTAAAATAAATAATTTAAGTTTAAACTATTTATTTTAAAATATATTACGGATATCAATGTCATTTGTTTAACTGATGCATCTGATATTGCTTTTAGAAATATTGCTCAAAAATCTACAGTAACAGGAGTAGCACTTCCTTCTGGATTTAATGTCCCTATATATGACATCTGGAAATTATAGATCATTACTTAATTAATGTAGATTATTTAACAAATGATAAACCATTAAAAGTAAATAAAAATAAAATTTATATAAGTTAATTTTTCTTATCAATCTTAACATTCTCTTTAGGAATTAATCCTCTATCCATAGCATCTCTCACAGCACTATTTCTCTCAACAACATCTCCTTCAAATAATTCCTTACGAATATCGGCAGATGTAACTTCTTCCTTTAGTCCTAATGTATTTTCAATAGTATTATTAACTCCAACCAGGTTACCCTCTTTATTAATATTTTGGGTTAATTTATTACCACTTTCTCTAGCCTTTTTAATATTATCTTCAATGGCCTTTCTTTTTGATTCCAATACACGTTTTTCAAATTCTTGTTTAGCGGCTTTTTCATTTTTGTTTTTCTCACTCATCAACTGATTTAATTCATCTTCCAAATACTCAACACGTCCTGTTTTATAAGCCTCAGGTTCCCATGGCATCCACATACCAACTGGTCCTACATATACGTTATGATTGGGGTCTACTTCTCTTAACATTTTGCATCTAAATTCGGCTTCTGCTTGTGTAGAATAAACACCCCTAACCTTAAGACCTCTAATATTTGTTTGAAACTCATAAACTTTACTAAAGTCATCTTCCAATCTTTCTTCATTTTGATCCAAAAAGTTTTTGTATTCATCGCTAACATAGTTTTTAGGAAATTCATCTTTTTCACTTTGTAAAAATTCTTGAAAATCTTCCATAATTTTGTCAAAATCTAAATTATATTTATAACCGACAAAATTTAAAAATTGTGAAAACTTTTGAACAGATTTAGAGAAATCATAATGTTTTAGGAACTCTTGGAAAAAGAAGTGATTTTTCTGTTTTAAAATATTTTCAGGAGAAACAAAACTAACACATACAAATTTTTGTCCAGAAATAGGTTTATCTTCTTCTAGCAGATCAACATATTTAGTATTAATAGTACCATTATTGTTATATCTATATTCACATCCTTTTTTTTTAGACATTATATTATTATATAAATTATATTTTTTTAAGTTTTAATAATAATATATATTTTTTTCTTATTAATATTTATAAATGCTTCAGAAATTAGCACAAATGTTGGATTTAGGAGAACTTGTTCGCAGAGCAGTCAAATATCTTGTTGAAGGTGTCATGGTAGCCATCGCTGCTTATGCTATCCCTAAGAAATCACTTAACTTAGATGAAGTTGCACTTATTGCCTTAACGGCGGCAGCAACTTTCTCAATCTTAGATACATATGTTCCATCCATGGCAGTATCCGCTAGATCAGGTGCAGGTTTCGGTATCGGTGCCAATCTTGTTGGTTTCCCCCGCATGTAAATAACTTTTAATATAATAATTTTAATATTATATTAACAAAAAATCATCTTAAATTTAATAATGGATTAATTGTTGCATTAAGTATTTCTGTTTTGTTATATTTATCATTTATTAGTAATATATTTTGATTTAAATAATAACAATATATTTTCATTAATGGCCAATTAACCAAAGATAATATACAAGAACAAAAAATAAATATTGTTGCTGATTGTAAATCCCCAATAGAATTATATAAAATAAAAAAACCTATAAATTCTGATGAAGCAAATATACAACATAATAAGGTTTTCCAAAATAATTTTAAAAACAACAATTTACGTTTTAAATAATATAATGTTAAAAACGTATTTATGGTATAATAAAACATAGATACACTAAATATTGTGAATGATAAATAAAAATAAATATACATACCCCCACCTATTTTAATTTCATTTTTAATTATTTTTAGAAGAAATTTATCTTTATGATTGTCAAATGAGTTTACTAATAAATAATCATTAGATATATCAATTAAATAAATAATATATGCCCAAATATTTGTTAAAAAAATATATAAGAAAATATCAATACAATATTTATAATATGTATTGTATATTCCGAATAATATAAATTTTTCTTCAATATATAATCGCTTTAAAAATAATTTTTTATGACATAATTCACATTTATAATTCTTCATTCTTATATTTTTTGTTTTTATCCATTCCCTCAAACAATGATCATGAATATATTTAATTGAACCAGAACATGCACATGGATATAATAATTTACTTATATTTTCATCTTCTTCATAACAAATTCTACATATTTTTTCTTTATCATGATCTATATAAAAATTATTTTGAACATTTATAATAAAATTTTGTGGATATACTTTCATTGCATTTAAATTATATAAATTATACTTTTTATATAATTTAAAATTTTATGTTTATAAATTAGTAGTTAAATCTAAATATTTTTCTACAATTTCACGTACTATTTTTTTATTTGGTATTTTTTCAGCCATTCCATAAATAGAAATTAACCCTTTTGTTTCATTTCTAACTTCTTGAGTTGTTATATTTTGTAATATATCTGTTATTTCATTAATTTTTTCATAATTATAAGGAGTTATGCAAATATGTAAACACATAGGATTTTGCATTATATTTAAATTCCAGTTATGTTTTTGAAACTCATCAATAATTTGACCTAGATTATATTTTTCACTGTAAAATGCTAATACATTTACTTTTGGCTTACCTATAACTTTAATTGTAGGGATTTTAATAATATCATCATATAATTTTTTTGTGTTTTTAATAATTAATTTACTCATACATTTATAGTAATCTAGTCCGTTATATAGCAAAATAGCCCATGTTGTAGCAATTTGAGAACCTACTCTGCTTCCTGGTAATGAACAACTAGCATAAATACCTCCTGTCCAGTCTTCAGTTATAAAATACTGATTGGGTCTTATTTTATTATTTTTCCATAATAATAATGAAGAACCTTTTGGAACATATCCAAACTTATGCGGGTCAACGCTAATAGAACTAATATTATCTTTAAAACTTATTTTTATAGAATCATCAAATTGTGTTATAAATCCTCCCAAACATGCATCCACGTGTAACGGGACATCATAATCCTTGCAAATAATTCCTATATCTGTTATATTATCTATTAGACCATAAGGATAACATGGTGACGATGCTATAACGACACACGTTTTAGATGTTATTTTGTATTTTAAATCATTAATATCCATAGTATAATCATTATTTAAATTAACATAAACTAGTTTTAAATCTAATAATTCACACGCTTTATTAATAGCAGCATGTCCTGTTTTTGTAGTTATGACTTCTAATTTACTGGAAAAATATGAATTATTTATTTTATATTTTTTATATGCTTTTATAGCCAATATAGTACTTTCAGTACCTCCTGTAGTAAGATTACCACCTCCATCACTTTCTGGTAAATCAAATAAATTACCTATCATTTTAACAATCTCGCTTTCCATTTTATTTAATTCAGGATATAAATCGGTATGCAATGGATTACTATACATGTATAAATCATACATGTAATTAGCAATTTTTTTATGATATAGTTTATTACTATAAATTGTACCAGAAATCTTTTTATTTAAACATAATTTTCTATTTTTAACTATATCTTTTATAAAAGTTAGTTCTTTACCCGAATCATTTAATTTATTAAAACTATTTCTCCATTTTTTTTTAAAAACACTTTTTTTTATAGTTTCAAAAGCATTTTTTTGGTTGTTTTTTATATATTTTTTTCCTCCAGGAGTTAATTTATATAAAAAAAATATTATTTTATGTTTATTTTTAATAAATTTATAAAAACAAAATATTATAATACAAAATAATAGGTTTGATTTTAGTTGTATCTTATTTTTAAAATAATGTATTAATTTCATTAGTAATAAATAATACATTATGTTTAATTATATTTAATAATTTTATTTAATAATTTTATTGATCAAATAGTAGAAATAAATTCCCAATGTAATTCTTTACAAATTTTCTTCCATATTTGATCTTGTTCAATCCTCTTTACAGGATCTTTTAACATAGGAAAAAAAGGCAAAAACTTATTTTCATTTAAAAGTTCACATAGTTTATACAAAACGTAATAATAATTTAGAAAATTAACACGATCATCCGGACAATGTTTTGCATAAGGTTTTTGTATTTCCATAAATAAATTACATAATTTATCTTCTAATTCAGGAGACATAACCGGAGGTCGTATTCCTAATTTGTCTTTAATAAAAGGTATATGTTCATAATACTTATTATATCCTAATTTCTTCAATATATCTTTTGCCTTTTTATTAGTCATTTGTTTTAATGATATTCTCTCTTTTTTAATTTGACTTTTAATATTTTTAAAAACATCCTCTGGAATCTGAGTTGTTTCTTTTGCTTGAAATTGTGCCAAAATTTCACGAAAATGATTAATTCTTTTATAAGCATAAAAACAAACTTCCTTAGGCGGTTCTTTATAACTAGGTTTTTCATGTTCAATCAAAAACTGTTTTTGGATTGCACATTTATTGCAAACAACCATTCCTTTGTAATCTATATGAATAAACTCGCCTCCACATTTACAAGTTTCATAATCTATAATATAATTTTTTATATTCAATAAGTTTTCATTAATATTTATTAAAAATTTATCACTTTCTGTTTCTTCCATTTTAATTTCAATATTTTTATCTTTTTTAAAAAAATTATATAAAATTGTATTTTTACTTTTTTGTTTTCCCTGAGATAATTCTTTTTTTTTCTCAAAATAAGGAAAAATATATTTTGAGTTATTTAATAAATATGTCTTTTTTTTTTGTTCTAACTCTTTTACTTTTTTTTTAATTTCTATAATTTCATCTTGAATATTTAATTTATCTTCTATTTTCATTGTTATTTGTAGTTTTTTTTTTAGTTCTTTTTTTCTAGTTTTTAAATTGGGAATAATTGTGTTTTCCAAATTATGAAATTCTTTCATTTTATCACTATGTTGATTATCTAAAGTCAGTATAGATTTATTATTCATCTTTATTTTTTTTTTAGCCTTTGGTTTAAAATTAGGCATTAATATATTAAATAATAATAATATATTTAATTTTAAATTTCATTAAATATATTAATTTGATTTATGAGTTTATATTTTTATTCTTTTTTTTCACTTTAAAGTATAATTTTTAATAATTTCCAGCGTTTTTCTCGTTCATATATATTAGAATATAGTTACATATTTATTTTTTCACCTTCTTTATAATGAGATAAAAAATAAATAATATTATCAATAGTAGATTATAATACATCTGATATATTATTTGTTTGTTTTATTTGTTTGTTTTATCTGTTTTATTAGATAAAACACATATAATTTTATAATCCTATACACTTTTCATCGCATGTATTTATCCCTCCTATTATTTTTACATCACACATGGAATGCATGATTAAAGAAAAATTACATAGTATTATAATATCTACAGGGTATCCATCAGGAGATAATGTATTTGGAATGAACCCATAATTGTAGGGAAACAAAATTGTATTGTTAATATTATATCTAGTATAAGAATATTATTTTTTTTTATAAAATTCATATTTTAGATTAAAATTTTTTGCAACCTCTACAAAAACTCTCATTATAAAATTAATAAATATAAAATATTACGCAAATAAAGATAAAAGTGATAAATAATTAAAAATAATTAAAAATAAATAATAATATTTAGAAATATATTTAGAGATATTATTTAGAAATAATGAAATAAAATTAAAAAAACAAATTATGTTAGTATATTTTACATTTTTTCTTAAATCAATACAACATGGATATTGATTTAACAGGTGAAGATTCTGCAAAAAAAATAGATTTTATAACTTTACAAAAAATGGTTTTTATTTATAATGCTTTAGAAAAAGGTTGGACTGTTAAAAAAAATAATAATTCATATATTTTTAAAAAAAACCATGAAGGTAAGAAAGAAGTATTCTTAGATGATTACCTAAAGCATTTTATAAGTGAAAATTTCAATATAAATAATTTAAATTTATAATTAATTGTGTTTTAATTAATTGAATTTCCAAAATTTTTTTTTCTTTAGCAATATTATAACCTAATGGGTGGAGGATTAATGCAATTAGTAGCTTACGGCGCACAAGATGTTTACCTTACCGGTAACCCTCAGATTACCTTCTGGAAGGTAACCTACAGACGTCACACAAACTTTGCAATGGAGTCAATTGAACAAACTTTTAACGGACAAGCCGATTTCGGCCGCAGAGTCCAATGCACTGTCTCCAGAAATGGTGATCTTGCATACAGAACATACCTTCAGATTACACTTCCTGAAATTAACCAAGATGATGGTGGCAGTGCCCCAACAGACAACTGTTTAGCCAGATGGCTTGATTACCCTGGTGAGCAACTTATCTCAATGGTTGAAGTTGAGATTGGTGGCCAGCGCATCGACCGTCAGTACGGTGATTGGATGCACATCTGGAACCAACTTACTCTTACCAGCGAGCAAGAAGCCGGATACCACAAAATGATCGGTCAAACTTCCCAGCTTACTTACTTGACTGACCCTGCTTTCGCCAATGTTGCCACTGCTTGCGGTGCCAGCAATGTCCCAGAAGCAGTCTGTGCTCCTCGCAGTGCTCTTCCAGAGACCACACTTTACATCCCTCTTCAGTTCTGGTTCTGTCGCAACCCAGGACTTGCACTTCCCCTTATTGCCCTCCAGTACCATGAGGTCAAAATCAACATCGAGATCCGTCCTCTTGACGAATGTCTTTTCGCTGTAAAGCAAGTAGCCACTTCAGGCACATCCAACGAGAAGGTTGCCAATGCTTACGCCAAATCTCTCGTCGCTGCTTCTCTCTACGTCGATTACGTTTTCCTTGATACTGATGAGCGTAGACGTATGGCCCAGAATCCACATGAGTACCTCATTGAGCAACTTCAGTTCACTGGTGATGAATCCATCGGTTCATCTTCCAACAAAGTTAAGTTGAATTTCAATCACCCATGCAAAGAACTTGTCTGGGTTGTCCAGCCTGACCTTCACGTCGCATACTGTGACTCTTTCATCGCAAACCGTGTTCTTCACAAAGCCCTCGGTGCTCAGCCATTCAACTACACTGATGCCCTTGATGCTCTTCCTAACACAATCCTTGCTTTCGGCTCTCGTGCCCAGTCTGGCACTGGTAGTGCCGCACAGCCTAATGTTGTAATTAACACCGATGGTCTTTTCAATGATGGTATGCCCGGAACTGCTGCCGGCGCCGCACCTGCCGCTGACAAGACCGGTCTCACTACAGCAACTTTTGATGGTGTCTCTGACGCCGGTGTCTTCGTCCTTGCCGAGACTGCCCTTAACATGCACTGCTGGGGTGAAAATCCAGTTGTCACTGCCAAACTTCAATTGAACGGACAAGATCGCTTCTCTGAGCGTGAAGGTACCTACTTCGATTTGGTCCAGCCATACCAGCACCACACACGCAACCCAGACACTGGTATTAACGTCTTCTCATTCGCACTTCGCCCTGAGGAGCACCAGCCATCTGGAACTTGCAATTTCTCTAGAATCGACAACGCAACTCTTCAACTTGTTGTCTCTGCCGCTGCCATCGGTGGTGTCCAAACTGCCAAAGTCCGTGTCTACGCCACCAACTACAATGTCCTTCGTATCATGAGCGGTATGGGCGGCTTAGCATACTCCAATTAAGTTGTAGTTTGTAGCATATACATTAAATTAAATTGATTTAGAAATAATATTATAATTTATATAATATTGTTTATATGATAGGTGATAACCATGTTATAAATTTTTCTATACAACCTAAAATACCAATCAAATATAAATCATTATTAAAATAATCTAAATATAAAAAAATATTATAAATTAAATGCCCATCCATTTTAAAGCGCTCGAATCTATTTTAAATAGTTGGAAAATGTATAGTTTAACCGCTGGTAATGATCAAATAAAGCAGTTAGAACTTAAAGAGAGAATGATTGCAAAACTCATGACACTTTTTGAATCAATTAATCATGGAGAAATAAGAGTATCTGAAGAAGCCAATTTAGATAGAACATATGGGAAAATAAAATACAATAATATTGTTAGAATTTCTACACCTATATCTAAACTTTAATTATCTATTACTCTATATTTACGTTTCATAATACATAAAGCAATTAAATTAATTAATATTGATGTATTTGTTATTAAAAACGGTATATTATCTATTCCGCTATTATAAATATTAATAGATGCACAAATTGCACCAGATGATGATGCTACAACTTGTAATCCCAAGGATCCCCAAGTTAATGTTTCATTTGATTTTGTTTTATATACATTATAACTTTCATATGTAAATCCTAATGTTACAAAAGTAGCACTTGTCATTCCAAAAACTAAAGAAATAATTAATAAATTAACCATATTTTATTATTAATCAAATATTTTTTAATATTATTTTATTAATACTTTATATATGAGTGATATTTTGCTATTTGCATTAAACGGTGGGGGTTGGGCTTTAAAACCTATTTTAGAAAAAATATCTGTTGATAAAATGGGTCATTATTATTTTACATTTATACGGTACTTTATTAGCGGTATAATTGCAATTCCTTTTTTAATACAACATTATTATTATAATGGATTTCCCAAGGTCTATAAAAAAAATAGTAAACTTTTCTTTAATGATGTTGTTGTTTGGGGAAGCATTGTAAGTTTTGTTGCTATGTCAGCAATTATGGCAAATTATTACCTTCTTGAAAAATACAACTCCTCTTTTGTAACACCCATTGCAGAAGGAGTTCTTTTAATTTTTAATGCAATATTTTCTGTTATTTTTCTGGGAGAGAAAATAACTAAAAATACAATATTGGGATTGGCTGCCATTATTTTAGGTATTTTCCTAATTTATTGTGACTATTTCAAAATTAAACTATTTTAAAAAATTGAAAATCTTTTATTATAATACTTATAAATTATAAGAAGTATAATAATGAACACAAAACAAATATTTTGTCCCATTCATGGTTTTATTAATATAACACCCCTTATGAAATCTATAATAGATACTGTAGAGTTTAAAAGATTGCATCATTTACGTCAAGCAGGTGTTACTTATCTAGTATTTCCTAGTACAAATCATACTAGATTTGAACATTCTATTGGTGTGAGTCATCTTGCTGGAAAATTAATGAAAAATTTGCAGAAAAATCAACCAGAACTTAAAATTTCAAACCGTCTTATTGAACTGGTAAGAATTGCAGGACTTGTGCATGATATTGGTCATGGACCATTTAGCCATCTTTATGATGATATTCTTGCAACATACGGTAGACCTCACCATGAAGAACGAGGTATTACTATATTCAAATTATTAGTAGAAAAATATAAAATAAAACTCACTACAGAAGAAGTTAATATGATTATAAATATGGTAGATCCGAGTGAAACCACAAAATATAACTATATTTTCCAAGTTGTATCAAATAAAATATGTTTAGTTGATGTTGATAAAATAGATTATATTCAAAGAGATAGTTATCATATAGGACTGAGTAATATGACAAACTATGATAGACTTATTAGTATGGCAAGAGTTGTTCAATATAATGGACATGCTCAATTAGCATGGCCAGAAAAACTACAACATGATATATTAACTTTATTTGAAACTAGATATAGACTCCATAAAAATGTATATACACATCATGCTGTAAAAAGTGCAGAATTTATCATAAAAAACATGCTAACACGTATTTTGGAAAAATCTAGTGATAAAAGCATTTTAGATATGTCAAATGACATGATTATTTATCAAGATAATAATGAGGAACTTAATATGATTAGAGAAAAATTAGATATGAGAATATTTCCAAAAATGATTGGTGAAAAAGTTATATGTTATAAAAACCCACGAGAAATTATTGAAAAAGGAGAATTATTTCAAAAAAAATTAGATAAACTTGTTAATAAACTAAGTTCTGTTAATATTTTAAATGCTGGATGGCAAAAAGTCACTATTGGTTTTATAAGCGGTAACGGAGAAAATCCTCTTAAAAATGCTATTTACTTTAACCATAAAAATATAAATGTAGGATTTACACTTAACCATTATAGTAGTTTTATGGAACCTAAAAATTACAAAGAATATATCTATAGAATTTATATTTATGACAAAAAAGATTTTAAATATGCTCAAAAACAATGGGATGATATGATTGAATAAAAAATATCGGTCGGTGTAATTAGTATATTAAATTTAATAAATAAAACATATTTTAATAAATAAAATAAATAAAATATATTTTAATAAATAAAATATATTATTTGATATTTTTTATACACAGACCATATTTAAAATCCAAATAACCGATTCATGTTTAAAACTTCAGGTTTATTTTTTTCCTCTGAAAATAGTTTATCAATTAAACTATCATCTCTAAAACGAATTGAATAATCAGATTGACTCTTTTTTCTACCTATTCTTCCTAATGCTTGAATCATTTTTTCTTGTGTCATATTTTCAAGATCTTTACATATATAACCATGACAAAACTGATAATTTGTACCATAAATATAATCAGAAGAGGCTATAATAATAAGTAATTTTTGTTTTGTAGCCAATGCCTTCATAATATCCAAATATTCTTTATTCATATCTTTTATAAAAACCCCTATTCCCATTAACAAAAGAATTTTATATGCTTTATCAACATCATTCAAATACATAATTTCAGTTACAATATCATCATCTATGTCACTCGTAAAAGAATTTTCTGTATCTTTATCTCGCGCCCATAATTTTATATGTTGTTTACTATTAGGTATATATTGTGGATTTAATTCTATTGTTTTTATTCTACTTTTTAATGCCTTCACCGTTTTCCTATATTTTTGTTGAATTTTAAATTCATCACTTTTTACATTTTTAGAATGGTCTTTTTCTAACTGTTTACTACCTAATTTATCCTGACGTTGTTGTTCATCTTTTTCAACCTTATCTAATTGTTTTGTGTATATTCCATTTTCTTTAATAATTTTTAATATATTATCTAATTCTGTTTCTGGAATATTAGATACTTTTAAATAAAATAATCCTAGTTTTTTAACATTATCAGAAATAAATATTGTTGGACCATCTGTTAAAGTATATGAGTCACTCGTTGTTATTTTTATAAATGATTTCTTATCTTTTTTATATTTTTTTTGAAAATGTTGATAAACCTTTTCATAATCATTCCTCAAAATAGAAAGTATATTTAAATAATACATTTTTAATGACATAATTGTAATATCACTAATATTTTCGAAATTATTTTCAATATTAAACTGTTCAGGAACTATTTTTTCTTTATTTACATAATAAATTAATTCAACCATTTTTTTAACATCTATATGTCTAAGAATAGTTAAATTATTTTTAATATGCTGAACACTTTTTCTTAATTCTTTATAATTATCAAAATATAAATGAGGCATAATAATACTACCATCTTTGCTGTATACAGGTATAGATTTTTTACATTCATAACTTTTTATTTGTTCGATATTTCCTCCTTCAAATTTGTCACAAAAATATCTACTCATAGAAGATACTTCATTTTTATCGGGCAATGTTGCAGAAGATAATACAATATTCGGTATTCTATTTTGTTTCCAATTTCTTTCCAATATTTCATGAAATTCATGTTCCACATAATCCAATGTTATAGTTGGTTCATCCCAGTACCAAACAATATCTTTTTCATCATTAAATGCACACATATAATTCATAGCAGGTAAAAACGATTGAATATCTGTAATAATAACTTGAACTTTATCTCCTACTGAATTATCTACTCTAAAAATCTGACCAGATTTTCTATGTCTAACAAAATCTTTCGCTGCAAAATAATGCAATCGAATATCACTAGGATCTTCACATCCAAAGGCAATTGCAATAGGAATCTCCATTGAAATACATGATTTTGCTAATTGTAAACCAATATGTTTTGCTGCACATGTAAATATAACTTTTTTTCCATTTGCTAATCCTATAGGAGATATAGTTTTCCCTGTTCCGGTTGGAGCCTGATAATAAATCATTTTTGCACCTTTTCTTTTTATAGATGTAAATAAATCTTTTTGATGTTGATATAATTCAATATCTTTATATTTAAAAATTATCTTATTTTTTTCTATATAATTAAATGAATTTTTTATTAATTTTGTTTTATTGATTTTTTTTTTGTTTTTTGTAATTACAAAAGTAACAAAATCAATAATAAATTGGTTTATATGTTTAATATTATTTTTCATAATATCACATATAGAATAATATGTCATTGGACAATAATCATTTTTATAAAACTTATAAATTAATTCAATTAAAATAAATTCAATAATTTCATGTTTAATGTCTTCTATTTTTTTTGAACTATTTTTAATTCTAATTAGATTTGCTGTATTTATTTTTTTCAATGCTTTTTTAGTTTTTTTAATTTTCCAATCTATTTGATATATAGTTATTATTTTTTTTATTATATGTTCGAAATATTTTTGATATAAGTAATAATGAAAACAAGGTTCGTCAGTGCCTATTTTTAAGTAAAGTAACAAACTATTTGTTTCATTTTTTGAAAAATTTATGTCATTATAAGAATTATAGATTAAATCTAAAATAGACTTTTCTTGAGGATTTACAGGAACTTCTAAAAATTCCCATTCTTTTTTGGTTAGTTTTTGTTGTTTAAGATCCATTAGTTAATATAATAAATTACCTTTATTATATTAAATTAATTTCAATTTTTATTCAGCGTTTATGTTACTTTAATCTATATTATTTTTTAATAACAAACTAGTAAAAATAGACTTTCCTTTATATTTAAGATGATCTCTCTCTTGTTTGGTAGTAGGAAAATCTTCCATTCCATAAATATCTTGTAATAATAACCATTCAAATAGTCCACCAGGATATATAAAGACATTTGTAAATCCTAGACCTGCTAATTGCTCATATTTTTTCATAAGATTAGGAGCATTTGCATTTTTATCATAAATAATAATATTAATATTTATATTTTGAGTCATAAAATGATTAATATATTTGACTTCATTTTCAATGGAAACCGTATTTTTAATTAAACAAGACTGTTCTTTCTCATCTAATGTATTAATTAAAATAAATTCATTGTCTTTATTTAATAAATACTGTATATCTTCGAAATTGACTTTTCTACTGACAGATTGAGATTGACCCATTAAATAAATATGATAATATAAATATCATATTTATCTTTATTTTAATTTTTTTGGTTTAAATAATTCTTATATTAATTATTTCTTATTTAGTGTAAATAATTTTTATTAACTTCTGGATGCTCGACGAATGAATGTCCAATATGGGAAATTTTCATGCATATAAGCAGTCTTTGTTAATAATCTGTCATTGCCTGATTTATAAAATAATCCCAATCTATTTGCCTGAGAAAGACTTGTTTTTGTTTCAATAATTCTATCAAAATTGGACCCATTTAAAAATGTTAATGAATCTGTTCCGTCTAAAGCATTATCATTAGGATCATAACAAAAATCACGACCCCATTTTATTGCTCCGGTATTTCTTACACCTGGAAGGCGCATTTTATCATGAGCACATTTTAATCCTGGTTTACAATCTCTATCACTATCACAATCCCCTTTACCTTTTTTAAGTCCTCTTCTACCATTAGCCTCTGCTGGACTCCATCCAGCCCACAAAGCATTTACTTTTTCTCCACCAACTTTAACTGATGGAGATTTTATCATTAAAGATTTAAAATGAGACCATCTTCTATTCCAAAGTTGTTTATTTTGTTTTACAAACTGCCAAAAAGGGAAATATTTCATATCATAAATTTCTTTTCTCAATTCATAATCCCTAACCCAATGTATATCTTTCTTAATTCCAGATTTTGATACCGAAGAACCTTCATTTGGTAAAATAGATCTAAATGCTCCTGAAAAACTTATGTTACCATTATCTAAAAGTTTATTATACTCTGTTACAGTCATCATCATAGTAAAATCTTTCCAGCAAGGTTTTTCCCATGGGATCTCTGGAAATTCTCCCCTTACAAGTTGATTATTATACATATATCTATTAAAATTATCCTTAGGTCTAATGCTATCTCTAATATTTTGACGTTTATAATATAATAAATTGCGAAAGAATTGTGATACACTCCATGAGCCTTTTTGTCCATCTGCCCACCATTGACTTACCCATCCATTGGGCCATGTATTTTTGTTACCGGGATGTAACTTACCTTTTTCATGAAGTCCTGCTTGACGATAAATTTTTTTAGAACATTCTAAGGGTCTAGGTCTAAATCTATCTTCACAAGGGTCAACATTTCTTCCAAAGCATTTTTTGTTTGTTATATTGGCTTCATTAAAATTACTAGATGTATTTGAAGTTTTTACAAATCCTTTCATATTTCGTACGGCATCTCCATAAGAATGTTTATTCCACCAATTATAATCCTGTTGGTCTGTAACACGTTGATTTAAATCTCCAGTGCATCCACTCTTTTTCCATAAGTTTGATAAACATGCTGGTGTATGAGGACCTGTAAACATATTTGGACCAACACATGGAAACATTTGTTTAAATTTTGCACACATATTTGGTTCGATTAAATTACCAGGGAAATCAAATCCTTTTTCACCACCACCACACGCACAACATGCTTGATTACCAGTCAAACCTTGATAAGCATAACCATTTCCCCAACTTTTACAGTTATTTCCTTGTGCATATTTTTCACAGTCATAAGTTTTTCCATCTCTATCGTGCCATTTGCGACTACTGCCAAATTGACTAGGTAATTTTGTTTTTAAATCAGTACATTTTTCAAAATCACCCGAATCTCCCATAATTTTGTTTACATTTGATTTCCAATCACATTTATCTTCAGTATATTTTGCAACCCAACCCTTTCCATCAGATGCTCTTTTTTTAGGAACTCCTCTATTGGTAAGAGGACACCATCCACAAATAGATTTCTCGCCAATAGCATCCCCACAATCTGTCATTGTATTGCAAATTGCTTGTTCCTTTATCTTAGTACATCTATAAGATGCTCCACTTCCAGGGGCAACCCATCCACCTTTAGGACAAACATCCGCTTTAGGTCCGTTTGCATCTCCATATTGAATTTTATCAGAATGCCAACAATAACCACAATCATTTGCGGTCATTAAACTACAATCATTATTTTTATCGATAATTCTACATTTTTCTATTTTTTCACTAATATCCGTTTTTTGAATATTTTCAGTTGGATTTTTTTCTACTAATTTGGATTTATCTAAATTAAGATCAACAAATTTTGATTCATCTCCACCTCCTTTTACAACTTGAGGAAATTTACGATAATCATAATATTTATCTTGATCTTTTAAATGTTTTGCTTGTTCAGGATATGTTAATCCTTCTTTTAAAGATTTTTTATGAAAAAATTGGATATATAATAAAATGGTTATACAGAACAAAACTATTGCTAAAAAGATATATTTCATGATATAAATAGTCTATAAAATAAATTTATAGATTATTTGATAAAATAATTGTGTTTTTTTAAATTAAAGGTATTTGCCTGATTTGCACAAATGATAGTTGTTCACCATCTTTCCAGTTTTGTGGTTATTTGGACATTTTCGTCTATTTTCATTAACACAACAATCCCAACTTTTGGCACCCCAAGCCCCAACGCTTCTACACCATGGCACGGTTGAAAAAGTATAGCAAGACTTGGGTAATTTTTGAACTAAATTACAGCGTCCTCGGCCCCAACCCCTATCGCAATTATTAAGAGATTTTGATTTACATTTATTGACAGCATAATAATAATCTGAATTATAGGTGCTTCCCCAAGGTCTTCTCCTATAATCACCCTTCATTCGCTGAATTCTAGGAACAGGAATACATTCAAATTCGGGTAATGGTTTAGGTGTATATTTTTGATTTCTCCATGCAATACCCCCTTGATTTTTTCCACCATATGGTCGTTGATTTGCATCCGTTCCATGGGTATTCCAACACGGACCTCGTCCACCTGCCGCCATTCCACGTCCATAATAAGAAAATTTACAATGTTTATTATTTTCACATGCGTCTTGACATTGACGAGCCGTCATTGAATGACTTACTAATCTTCTAGCACTTGGACTAAAATAAAATCCTTCCTTTAATTTAAAATTTCTAAATGGTTTAAAAAAATCTACATCTCCAAACATTCCTAAAAATATACAAATAGTTACCACTAATAATACATTAAACAATGTATCTTCAATAGAAGCAGATTGAGTATAAGTATACATCATCATACCTAAAACCATAAAAATAAATAATGAATATGGCAATTGCCCTATACCATATATTAAACCAAACGTCACAAGGACTGATAAAATTACCATATAAATTGGTTCTTTATTATTTATTCCTGTTATAATCATCAATCCTCCAAAAGTAACACCGGCAATAAGTTTTATAAGATTAAATGTTTCCATTATATTAATATGTGATTTTATTTCGAAATAACATATTAATTTATAATTTATTGTTTTTTTTAAAATAATATATTGTTTTATATTTTCTATAGTTTATCAGAGATGCAATAATCTGCACCTCTTACTGCTCGTCCTTCACATCCTGGAACCCTTTCATTATTGCGACGTTGAAAACATTTTAAACCAGGAGCACAATCTTTATTACTATCACAATCTGCTTGACATTCCTTAAGTTGTCCTCTTCCTATTGCAGTACTAGGTGTCCATCCTAAAAATTTCAGTTTGTTACTATTATAAAATCCTGAATCAGATTGTTCTGTAAAATTAGGATTAGTACATGTCTGGGTATTACACATTCGTTTATTTTCTAAAGTGGGACATGGTTCTCCTCCAAACTTAGCGGGATATTTAACACTTCGTCTTCTAACTTTAATACCTCCTCCGCATTTTTTAGAACATTCACTCCATCCTCCCCATGGACCTACAATACAATCATTTGGTTTAGGAAATCTATAATATAAATCATTTATAATCATTTTACAAGTCATCTTACATTCCGATTTATTATTTGAACAACTTTTTTGATTATTTAATTTGACTCTAGGATACTGTGTTTTTAAAGAAGTTCTACCGGTTGGATTTATACCAGGCCATCCAAACGTACTTTTTTGATCACCAATAGACATACCATTTCTGGAAGTTGCTTGTCCATTTCCTTCTGCTTTTAACCACATAATATGACAAATTTCTCCAGTCATATACATTACAACCCCCTCATATCTATATCTGCCCAATCTCATATTAACAGTATCTCCTGGTTTAATTGGGTCTGGTGAAGAAGGTTTTTCTCCTAATAAAAACATTGAACAATCTTTTCTTTCTTGATAGGTCTCTGCCGTTTTAATTTTATCCATAATTATTTCTAAATCTTTTTTATATTTTTTTACATTTGTAGTTGCCAACCAATAATGTGTACCTCCCCCTGTTTTTGCGTACAAATTTACTAATGCAACATGTTTTCTTGCCCAATATTTATCACCTCGTCTATGTTGAAGATACCACCACCCAGTCCATCCTCTGTCTTTTCCTTTTTTGGTACATCCAGCATCTAACCATATTTTTTGCAAACAAACAGCGTGAGGAATACCTTTACTATTATACTTCATATCACACGGATCAACATTATTATTATTACCATAACAAATATCACTATTATCGCGTGCGACATAATAATCATTGCTTCTTGTTTTATCATTTGTTCCTTTCATAATAGAACCTGCTTCTTTATAAGGCATTTTGATGGCTTTTCCTAAATCTTCAGGAGTTTTACCATAAGGAGTTGCGTCTGTACATTTTGAATTTTTCCATAATTTTTTTACACAATCCCCTGAATGAGGACCAGATAAATAATATGGAGTTACACATGGATGATCTTTTGCAAACTGTTTGCATTTAGAACCCGGAATCAAACCAAATCCAGCACCTCCACATACATCATCCTTATACTTAGGCATATACTTATCACCTATCTTTTCCATTACCATAGATGTTCCTGTAGTTGGACAATATCCGCAAAGTTGTTCAGCCTCACCATATAAATCACCACAATTCTTTACTTCAGAACAAATCGTTTTTTCGCGGAGTTCTTGACATTTACTCACATCTGACGTCCACATTTTTTCAGGACAAACATCTGTTTTGGGTCCTCTATTATTACCAAAATCAAACTCTTTTGTTGTAGAACAATATCCGCAGTCATTATTTGCTAATTGTTCACATTTTGTTAAAGCACGACAATTTGTAACTTTTCTATCTATATTACTTTGATCTAACCCAATCTTTTGTGTATATTTTTTTAATTTATTATTACTATCTAATTTATAAAAATCATTTATACCGGGTTTGGTAACTAATAATCCTGCACCGGGACCTTGACTTCGAACATCATAGTATTTATCTTGTTTATTTAAAAATTTTCTTTGAGTTTCTACTTGAACCTCGCTAGCAGTTCCTACAAATGGTTCCTCATTTTTTTTTATTACGTATATTTGATAAAATAATACTAAAATTATTAATAACCCTAAAATTAACAATATCATAATATATATATAAAATATAAATATATTATTAATTATTTGAAATCAACTATAATTTCTATTTGTTCTTTTTTAATACTTTTTGATGCACTAACTGATAATTCTTCTCTTTTTTTTCTAGTTTTGGCATTTTCTTTTACATTCTTTTTTTTTTTAGATGTACTATTACGTTTATTCATATCATTATTAATATGTTCAATATTTTTCTCGATATAATCCAAAATTTTATTTTCCAATGCCCATCTAAAAAAATTTAATTGACCTATGGTTGTCTGTATTTCCATATTATCTTTATAAGGTATATTAATTCTATCCCATCTACAAAATGGGTCAAATCTTTTTTTAGAATATGCCTTTAATTTTAATTTATAATCAATATAAACTTTAAATCTTCGTTCTTCTCCATTTCTCTTTTTAATATTATAAACTGTATAATTTTTTTTTGAATAATTGGTAGCAAACCAATCAATTAATCTTAACGAAAGTGTTGAGTTTCCATTAATAATGGGTAAAATTTTTTCCATATTATTATTTTCACCATAGAATTTTAATAAATTATTTAAAAGTAGTGTATTTTGTGTAGGTAATCCATTAATTGAATACATATAATTATTAATTGGATTGCCTCTTTAAATACTTATTTTCATTATTTTTGATATTACTATCTTTGGGTCGTAAATATGTATCTTGGTTTAATAAATCATCTAAATAATTATTATTAATCATAAAGGGATTAGATATTCCTTGTGATAATATATCTCTATTTCTTATTCTATCACTACATATCTCTTTTTTATTTTTAAAATCACCTTCGTGTTGTATAACAACTTCTTGTTCTATACTGTCTCCCTGTTTTATTTCGTCTACTTGTCTTGGACTTTTCTCACATGTCTCTCCATGTCTCCATTTTAAAACTGTATATTGAGATTTAAATCTAACTTTTTTTTGTTCCGCCATTTATTTATAATTTTATTTTATAAAAGAAATATATCCTTATTTATTTTTTAATTTCTCTTTTGACAAATCACATGTTTTTTTTGATTTATCATTAATCTCTTTTTTTACATTTGATTTTATTTTAATATTACGATGTGTAATAAATGCATATTGCATATTGTATGCTTTATGTACTAAATATCTAATCATTTATCTATAAAATATAAATAAATTTTAAATTGAAATAAATATTTATTTAAATTAAATATTATATATGTCATTAATTCTTTCATGTAAATGGGATGCTATTGCTCATGGATGGGAAGATATAGAAGAAAGATTTATTCATTTTATGCAGTTTAAACACATGGTATATTATAGAATTGATATGGAAAATGAAACGATCTCTGATATTATAGAATTTATTGAAAATAATACAGATATATCTGAAAATATTCAACTTAAAATATCAAAATCTATATATTATTACAGAAATAGAATGTTTGCCATATTAAATTTTGGAATAGAAAGATTGCAAAAAAAATATAAAACATATTATGCAAAAAAAATGGCTTATTATAAAAATCCTCGTAATTTACGAAACCGTGAAATAACAGGAAAATTTAAAAATTATTAAAATCCTTTGATAATTCTCAACTGTTTTGTAAATTTAAATTTTTTATCATCAATTCTACCTCTTTTAATATTACATTTATAACAACAA
>JACKZZ010003055.1_pt1 | contig 30708 bp, 39 predicted proteins | sample 8027871 | NCBI WGS metagenome assembly JACKZZ01 (sample SAMN15724774, study PRJNA655200) | protist metagenome | isolation source: fluorescence activated cell sorting (FACS) single amplified genomes of... | place: USA: West Boothbay Harbor, Gulf of Maine | collected 2000-07-19
AAAAAAAAGCAAAACCAAAACCGCTTGCACTTCGGAGGTGTAGTGCGACTGTGCCTAGAGGTGCTGTTGTCCCGAGCAGGTACAAACTTGCTTCGCGTGTTGGAAAAATCAACAGGGCAGGAGGTTCGACGATTAGGGGTTAATCCGTTGTGTTGATCGTGATTCCCGAAGTCGTGGTAGTTCTTGTGTATTAGGTTGACAAATCCTACAGGACCCCCAGCAGGAGGCGTTTACTCCCCTGCATCTCGAGCGAACTTGAAGCGATCCATGATTCGTGCGTGGTATCACTCTGTCTGGACGATTCTGACGAGACTAAAAGACCCGACGTGAATAAAGCGATCTCCTTGTGTGTGAGCGAGTTCTGTGCACCAGCGCGTCAGCTGCTGCAACATCAAGGGCTATTGCTGCAAGATCGTAATGTCATAGGCTGCGGGCAGCACGCTGTAACTCCTACGGAAATTGATTGCCAACAAGAAATCAAAAATTGAAAATGAAGAACATGACCTGATCTTGATAACCCTCGTGCGGTGCCTTTGCAGCGCTAGCTGCTGGCGAATCAGGTAAAAAAAAGCCTTAGTCGTGCTGCAGATGAAATATGTGACCAGCATCGGGGAACAAGGGGAGCCGCAACCAAGGAAAAGCTGAAGCAGCCAGACCGGGTTGTACGTGAGGAAGGAAGCAGAGGCACAAATCCCGTTTCCACACATCGAAAATGGGGCTCCAGAAGGTGGTCGACATGATCACCTTTCCGGCTCCAAGCAGCAGCTACTCGCTCACCAGCCACTTGGACGAACTGTTTTTCATCAACGACCCGCTCCAGGAGCTGCTCCCCATACCCTGCATGTACATCGGGTGCCCGACAAAGAACGCGATGTTCGTCTTATCCTGTGCAAAAGTATCATACTCGTATAATGCAGTCATGCATTACAAATTTTTTTCTGAATCTAAATCCGCATTACAAATTTTATTTCTCATGCTGAGGAAATTTGTAAAGCATTCATACGAGTACGGTACTTTTGAAATGCATGCGTCTTAGTCCATACCCACTCCAACGGGTGCGACATGGGCGACATGGTGGCCGCCATGCGGGGGTTGAGCACCCAGCTCTACGTCGACTCCGTTCTGATCGAGTACCCGGGGTATGGGCTGCACGAGGGCCGGGCTAGCCACCAGTCGATCGACCGGACGGTTGCCGTGGTGCACGAGTACTTGATAACCACATTGAAAATCGAGCCGAGCAGAATTATCTGGTACGGTCGAAGTATCGGGACCGGGAGTGCCTTATGAACTGCAAAAGTATCGTACTAGTATAAATTGCATTACAAATTGGCTTAGCACTACAAATTTAATTTGTAACGCGGATCTGCCTTAAGAAAAAGATTTGTAATGCATGAACGCAATTAGTACGAGTGCGATACTTTTGCACAGGATACGCCTGCGCCCTGGCGCTGCGGACGCAGGAGCTGTACGGCCCGGAAAGTCTCGGCGGCCTGATCATCCAGTTATCCACAGTAAATAATTTCCCGTACACGTACTACAAATGCAGTCTCTGCATGACAAAACTTGCCTTCAATCCTGGTCTAGCATGACAAGTTGGACGCTGCAAGTTAGCGAAATTTGTCATGCATTTTGTACATGTATGGGAATGGAAATTTACATTGCATACCAGTGCGGCTTCACGCATTTCAAGGACGTCGTGAAGTTCCTGTTCGGGCGGGTCGCGAAGTCGCTGGTAAGACACAACTGGAACAACTTAGAAACGGTGAAGAAATTGGTAAGCTGTCCGATCTTGATCTTGCACGGATATGACAAGGCACAGCTCCCTCTCCCGCTCCCCCTCATTTGTATTGCATGAACAGCAAAAATACAATCGCCAGCGACCCCGACCCTGGAGCATGTGCATACAAATTTATGATGTATCATCTGCTGTACTAGTATTGTTTTCGCTATCGAAATTAGTCATGCAAACAGTGCCACAGGCCCGTGACTGGATTGGGGATTTTGCATGACAAATGAGGGCGAAGATGGGGAGTTGTGCACTGTCATAACGGGAAGCGGGACACCATGATCCCGCACACTCAAGCGGAGGAGCTGTGGAAAGTCGTGCCCTGGAAGGAAATCTCCGAGCTATAAAATGCAAATACGTCTGGGTCTGGAAACTTGTGATGCTATAGTATGGATAGCTATGGCGCTCTCAAATGCCTATGGGGGGACAAACTAGGGGCGACGAAGTGAGAGCGGCCTTTTTTGGAGGCTTAGATATAGCGGGTTTTTGGCGAGTTGCCCATTTTCGGGGACGCTCAGGCGAGGTCCCCTGCGTCTAGTTTTTGCGCAACAGCAGCGGCCTGATGCGCCGCCTTCTCTACCTGAGGCGCGCGCCTGCACCGCTTGCATTGTTTCGAAAACGGCGCGGCGCTCGCACTAGAAATCACTTTTACAGAATATCCAAGCCCGTTCCGCCCTAGATATTGAATATCCAGCGCGGCAATCCTATATCCACGCCGTCCCGCCGTGGATATACACCAGGGGGGCGTAATATTTTATCAAATGACTTCCGTCGATTTGGCTCCGGAAATGGTTGCCATGGACACAGAAAAGAAATCCGCGCGCGTGCCTGTGGGCGCGCTGACGACCCAAAAAAATCAAGCAATCCAAGAAATCGGCTCTATATCTAGACACAAAAAAAAGGCCGCTCTCACTTCGTTTCCGAATTTTGTCCCCCCATACAAATGCCCCAGCCAGGCATGACAAGTTTACTTGACGACGATTGATGCGTAGCACGCATGACAAACTGCGTTTTTGCACGACGAAAATGTGGCGCCTTTGCTGGCTGAGCACCACAGCTTTTTCAGGAATGTAAAGACATGCAACACAAGTTGTTGCGCTTTTCGCAACACAAGTTGTTGCGCTTTTCCAGACGCAGACATATTTGCAAAGCATACGAACTGTACCTGTGCAACTGCGGCCACAACGACTACAACTATCCCACGAAAAAACTGTTTCACTGTAGGGGTTTTGCAAGTTTTGCATCAGAAATTTGTTCTGCATGTTGAGAGAGAAAATTTGCCATGCGAGAATTCTAAGGGAAAACACGACTAAAGATCCATTGTCTTGCATGTGTAGCAAGACAAACACTTCTGAGATACATTTTCTGCATTAAAAGTTTACGGTGAAGCAGTTTTTTCTTGCGATAACAATTTTGCGAAGTGCACCGTGGAGCCGATGAGAAACTTTTTCACGCGAATCGTCGCCACAAAAGGCATCGTCGCCCCAATCCGGAAAATGCCGATACAAGCGACGTTGAAGCCCTGTGTGATCCACATTGGGCTGTTAAGAAACCGAATACCCTTTCACAGCCTCCGGAGATTATCCTGTGCAAAAGTATCGTGCTCGTGGTAGTCGCAGTCATGCATTACAAATCTTCATCCCAAGGCAAAACAGCATGACAAATTCGATTTGTCATGCTGAGCCAATTTGTATTGCAATTTATACTAGTACGGTACTTTTGCAATTCATAGAGATTGCAAGTGGCCGATTTAGAGAAGAGACTGAAGGAAAACGCCAGTATATCGCACGAGAAAACGGAAGTGTTTCACTGTAAGGACGATTTTGCAAGTTTTGCATCACAAGTTTGTTCTTCTACATCACAGAGAAAATTTGCCATGCGAGATTCCTAATGGAAAAGACAGCTAAAAATCCATTGTCTTGCATGTGTAGCAAGATGAGAAACACTTCTCCGATACATTTTCTGCATTACAAGTTTAATATTGTGAAACAATTTTCATATCTTGCGATACAGTACAAACGTTTTCGGCGAGGACGAAAACTTCGCGGAGAATAGCAGCCGGTCGGGCGATGAAGCAGCTGCCGGGGGAAGCGATGCTGGAGCTGCTGCACAACACGGAAGCAACAATAGGGGTAGCACTTCTTCGAGTGTAGTAAACGGCAATGGTGAACAAGGTGCACCAGCAACACGAGATAGTGGAGCCGCAATCGGCTCGAACGTTGCCGGCGGGTCAAGTTCATCCTCTAGCCGGAACAAGAACGACCGGGGGGTAGAAGAGGAAACAGCTTCTGGAAACGCGTATCCAAGAGTAAATTTTCTGTACTACACCACGATGTGGAATGAACTTCCAATGGATCATCTGCATGACGAGACGTCTCGACGACCTTGTGAAGAAGCATGACAAGTCATGCTTATGCTTTGTTCCAGTGTATGTGAAGAACAATGAGAATGAAAACTCGTGATGCGTTTTGCACTTGTGCGGAAAATGATTTGTGTTGCATACCGCACAAAGCAATCACACGAAGGTATCGAACCAAAATTCTTCCCCAACCGCGGCGGAGAAGAAGTACAAATACACGCCGAATGACCGGAAGTCCGCAGGGGATGACAGTTTGGAGATGATACACAACAACGTCAACTCGAAAAGCAAAGAACCCGGCGGGGCGGGCTCGAACGTCGGTGGCGGTTCGTCTTCGTCTAGCAAGAATCCCTCACCAGCTGACTATGATCTGCAAAAGTATCGCGCTCGTAGTAATTGCAGTCATGCATTGCACGTCTTTTGCTTGAGGTGAATCCGCATTACAAATTTGATTTCTGTTCCTGAGGAAATTTGTAATGCATTTTTATATATGACTGTGATACTTTTGCATTTCATACTGACTCCGGACCCACGATATCGACCGGGAGCTACGACGAAAACGGGATACGCGGGGGAAACAGGCGAAGAGGAAAGTTTATCACAAGGAAAAGTGTTAACGTTAACGGTTTTCACAGATTGCAATCATGCATCACAAATGTAGCCCAATATGCATGCTATGCATTACAAATTTTGGCATGTTTTGTGATACGTTGCTGCATCACAAATTCCGTTAACGTTAACAATTTTTGCTGTGATAAAGTTCGGGTGCATACCAGAGAATTGCGGCGGTAGAGGGTCGGGGGACACGGAGCTCGTTTGCAACGTCTGTCTCGACGCGAAGTGTCCGTATTTAGCAGATCCGAAGCAGCTACCAAACTTGCTGAACAGGCCGTATCCGCACGAGTTTCGGGTATAAAGGAGCGAATTTTTTTTAACTTGTATTGCGATATTGAAATACAAAGATGAAGATCGCGTACTGATCTTTCAGGATTTCTCTGCAAAAAACAAGATGCAAATTTGCTTTGCTTTTTAGAGGTTGGATTCACGACCTGGTGGTCGACAAATGGAGCAAAACTCTATCACCACAAGAACAATCAACTTCTCTACCACACCAGGCCGGCATGTTTCGTTCCGCCCGGCAGCTGATGCACTTTCTGACCAAACGCGCGGTGAAATTTTTCCAGGCGCTCCGGGAGAAACTGGAGCAACTGGAAACGCCGGAAACCTTGCAAATCTGCGACCTGATAGAAGTAGTCCAGGCGGAATACTGGCTTCGGTGCCCGTTCCCGATATTGTACGAGGAGATTCTCATATTGCGAGAAAAAACTGTATCACTGTGAACTCGTGATGCAGAAAATGAAGCACCAAAGTGTCTGTCTTGCATGCTACACCTGCAAGACTTATTAAACATTGGATTTTCAAGCGTGTTTCCCCTTGGGAGGCGCGCATGGCAAATATTCTCCGTCATGTGTAACAAACTTGTGATGCAGATCTTGCAAAATTATCACAGTGAAGCAGTTTTTTCTTGTGATATCTCATGCTGAAAACCGGCCAGAAATCAGCGTTGTCCGTCATGGCGTTTGGTATGGATGTGTCAGAATCGAAATCGTCAAAGTTGAATATAGTTTGTGACGCATAATAAAATGCAACGCAGCGATGGCCTCTATTGCACCTGACGCAAGGGATGCAGATTCTAAGCCCGTTTAGGGGTAGAAATTGAGCTGCTGAAGTAGCATGATAAAAGGCGTCTTCCTTACCCACATAGCATTACAAATTGGATTTCAGTTCTACCCGAATTTGTCATGCGCCACTTGAAAACTAGGCCCAAACTCGTACCCCTTTTATGCATCACAAATTGTTTCAACTCTGAGGATTTCGATCCTGACACTCCCATATTTGGACCGTTCCGGATAGTGGAGCACCCGCCGACGCAGGATGTGATGCCGAAAGCCTTGAACTACGAAGCGTTTGCCGAGGAGGAATACGACGGGAAGCGCGTGTTGGAAAACGCGGTGGATGTGAATACCTACAAGCAGTTTTTGAGACAACAATGCCTGCCCGGGTTGCTCGCTAGGGGTACTGACGACGAAGTGCTAGACAGAAATTTCGGCACCAGCAGAAGTGTTCCACTCAATAACAGCACTAGAGGATCATCTTCCGACTACAACAGAACCCGCAACTATCCACAAAAAAACCATCTTCCCCATCCAATTTGTCATGCAAAATAAAGAATTAAATCGTGTGTTTCAGTTTGTCTTGCAGAAAATGGATGGGGATGAGTTTTTTTCTGTGGATAGCAACACCAGGACGACCACCGCATCTCCTCCGATCCCTATGGAACTGTCAAGGATCGAAATGGACAAAGTCGAAAAATTTGTATTGCATAAAATGCAGGGCACGTATGGCCTGTATTGGGGAGCAGGCAAATGAGACTGATTGCAAGCCTGTTTAGGGGAAGACGATGTGCTGCCGAAGTAGCATGACAGGGGTAGTCTTCTTTGCCCAAACAGCATGACAGACTGGATTTCGGTGCTCCCGAAATTTGTCATGCGCCGCTTGAAAACTGAGGCTCCAACTGGTATCGATTTTATGCATCACAAATTATTTCCATTTTGTTGATTTCGATTCTGACGCTTCCATCATCCCCGGGCCCTCTTTAGTGGGCCAGGTAGAGCCAGAGAATTCCGATTTGCCGACGAGCACGCCATATGCTGTGCAAAAGTATCGTACTCGTATGGCAATCATGCATTACAAATCTTGCTCTTAAGGTAAATCAGCATTACAAATTTTATCTCTCATGCTGAGGAAATTTGTAATGCATTTATACGAGTACGATACTTTTGCAGTTCATGCACCATTTCCGCGGTTGGACGCGCCAGGTGAAGCTGCTGCAGTGTCTAGTACTTCTTTCACTGGAATAAATGACCCGCTATGAACTGCAAAAGTATCGTACTCGTATAAATGCATTACAAATTCCCCCAGCATGAGAAATAAAATCTGTCATGCGGATTTACCTTAAGAAAAAAGTTTGTAATGCATGACTGCAATTACTACGAGTGCGATACTTTTGCACAGGATATCAGCGCCAGCGGTCTTCCTCCCTCCGCATCGGTACCACCGTCGAAGAATCGGCGAGCACAGCGCATATGCGTTGCAAATGTGTCTCGGTCTGGAATAAAGTTCGAACTTGTAATGCTGGTCTCACATCATTCCTGCGAAATCTGTATTGTGTGCCCAAGAGAAGTTGCAGGAGGAGCCTCTCTATACGCAGCTTCTACTTCTGATGCGGGCTGCGCACCGTGAGAAAGCGTTCTGGATGCACGCTGTCATGCTTGGCTTCGTTCTGAAGTGTTTTCATCATCCACACTTTAGCATCACAAGTTTCCAGATCCAGACATGTTTGCAATATCATAGCGCAAACGCGACAACAGCTGGATGACGAAGTGGATGCGATAATAGACGTGATGCGAATACCCATTATCCAGGAAAACAAAACACCCATCTTCATCCAATTTGTCACGCAAGGCACGTATCAAGTTCTACGTTTGTCATGCAAAAAATGGATGAGGATGGGTTTTCTATTCCTGGATACCAATCTGGGGCTTCACCCCCTCCGCCGCCCAGTTCCGCTACATTTGCGAGTGGTGCTTGCTAACCAGCCGGAAACTCGCGGACAAACTCCCCCTAACCGTGCAGGACTTGCTAAAAGGGAAATCGGGGAAGTCTAAAGCCGCGAAGAAAATCGGGGAATCGAAACTGCACGAAATAGAAATCGCGAACAGCGGTAGTAACGGTTCCGCAGTCATCGTCGCCACCGGAGCGAACAAGGGCTACCACGTAAGGCGGAAGTCCGTGTCCGTTTTTGACGAACAGAAAGGCGGGTCGAGCTCCTCCTCCGCGAATGAGAAGAAAAAGCCGCCACATAAACAGGGTGCCGGGAATAGTAAACAACCTCCGTCGATTCTGGATCTGTCCGCCGCTTTTTCCTCGCACTACATTCAGCTGATGAAGAACAAAGTGCCACAGCGGGCAACGGATGTGTTTCTCGGGGGGACAGAGGTACTTGTGAAGATGAGAACTGAAGTTGTTGTACTGAGTAGAACTGCTATGATGTTCTCGATCTCTCCTTTCTCACGGTTCGATATTCTCTTTTTTGGAGTTGTGCTATTGTGTACTGCTAGCACGAAGCTGCCGCTGTGCAACCACTGAAAACCCGCAGAGACTGACGCAGGTGGGCGTGGTTTTGTGTCCTATGTATAAGTTCCGTATTAAGAATTGAGCAGAACAAAAATAAAATTACAGCTCGTCAATGATTTTTTCGTCACGCGCGCGTCGGCCCTGGTACAGAGCGGAAGTGGAGGGCGGACGGCCAGCGAGATAAGGGAAATGGACGAAATGCTGGGCAACATGAACGAGCAAGACGAGGAAGAGGCCTTCATTCAAGCCTATCCAGCATAACAGATTTTTGGGCTCGATGGAGGGAATCTTTGTTCATATGTTCATGCATGATTGATGTGCCACTGCCGGCGGGGGTACTTACCTCTTAGTACCGGCGAGGCTTTACAAGCAATAGCAAGAGGAGCAAAACCAAAATAAATGGAATTATGCACGACCCAAAAAATTAATCCTCCGGGGTAAGGGTCTCCTTCAAATCTCCTTCACCATAACTCCCAAATGGCGTTGTTCCAAGAAATGGACCTCATGGAGCAGAAAACCCGGGAAACCGATGTGAAACTTGATGACGTCCCGAAGCAGGTCACGCTGCCACACCCCGGAACCTCTGGAACGATGACCGGCGACGAAAGTTCGGACCCGACGGTTCGGAGCTTTTTCTATGCACTGCAAAGGTATCGTGCTAAGTATGAATCGCATGACAAATTTCCTCAGCGTGAGAAATGGAATCTGTAATGCAGATTCAACTTAGTAAGGAAATTTGCAATGCATGACTGCGATTAATATTACGAGTGAGATACTTTTGCATTGCATATTCTATCCCCAAAGACGAGTCCGAATGACCGGACGGAGTCGCGGGAATCGCGATCGGTCAAAATTGTCGAAGCGGTGATAATATCCTGTGCAGAAGTATCGCATTCGTAGTACTTGCAATCATGCATGACAGATTTTTTTCTCAAGGTAAGCCCGCATTACAAATTCTATTTCTCATGCTGAGGGAATTTGTAATGCATTTGTACTAGTTACTAGTAGTTGTAGTACTACGATACTTTTGCAATTCATAGATAAGCAGCAGTCCAAAGTCCAACATCGCAAACAGTACCGGCGGGACCATGCTGCAGGAATACCAGGCGAGATTAGCAGAAAGCAGGAAATCGAATTTCAAAACAACAGCCGGCAGTAGTGGCGGTAGAACGAACAATTTGCACAACATGACTTACCCGGAGGGCGAGAGCAAAAACACCGTAGACTTAGACAAGGTGATCGAATCCAGTGCGGAACTACAAGCAGGCGAGGATAATTACAGCAGCGAGATGTTGAACTCAACCACAACACTACCAGCAGCGCCAAAGAAATCCCGGGGAAAGTTGGAAGTGCGGATGAGCTCGTCACAGGCCGCGGGGGCGGATTGCGCAGGAGGCAGCAGAGCGGCGCCGAGGAATAGTCTCTACACGGCCACTGATCACTTCTCGACTCTGCGACACAGTATGCTATCATCTACCGTTTTTGATATAAAGTGTTTCTTTAGGTAAGGGGGTTAGTTTTGGTCCGTCTCATCTCTACAACTACGCATGCAGAGAGTGAGTACCTCTACCTGTTAATATTACCAGCAGCGCAGAAGTGGCTGTACTGAAGAAGATGCAACGCAAAATGTGTATTTTTCAAAAATATCAACAGATTTCATGCAGTATGGGTCGTCGCCTTCCCGTATCCGCGAGGTCATCTTCGAAACAAACGAATCCATATCGGATGTGTTTTACGAAAGTTGAAAAATCTAAAACTCAGGTTGGCCATGGGACACCCTCGATTTTGCAAAGGCATCTACCATGCAAGAAAGAACATGACTTGGAAGGGGAAATTTCCATGTTCTTGGAGCGTCTGTTTTGTTTTCTGTATCCACCTAGAGCTCTTCTAAATAACAGCGCTCTGGTGTCGCAGCTCATGGCCGCTTGATTTAGATTTTACCCCTGATTTGCCGAAGCTGTGGAGCGATTCTGTCCCGCTCTTCATCCCCGACGCCACTTCAATCCTATGGATTGCAAATATGTCTGGGTCTGCAAGAATGCAGCCTGTTGTGCGAAATCAGGATCACAAAATAAAAATCTGTGTTGCATAAACGCCAATATTAGTAGTTGCCCCATTCTCGCTGGGCAGAAGGCGAATCTCTCATGCGGAATAGGCATGAGGAAGGTCTCAAAAAATCTGTGATGCTTCTGTGTGCATTGCAGGCCATGAGTGTGGTCCGCGAGATGCATGACAAATCTTGCAACTACTTTCCAGACCCAGACATATTTGCATTTGATAAATTCTTGAGTCCGTCGAAATGGCGTGCGACAGCTCGGTCTTTGTCGGCGATTTTTTTGCCGCAGTATTGTTGAAGCACTACCTGGAAATTTCGAATTTGCCACTGGGGATGACGCAGAGGGACGCGAAAGCCATGGCTATTCGGAAGTAAAGATGTTGGATGAAGTAGAGGATTTTATTTGCAGCATGACTTTCATCTAAAGATGTTGTTTAGAAATTTCCATGCTGTTCTAAACCCAGATGGTAACTGTAATTGCTGATGATTCATCAGAAACATCACATGCTACCTACAGGTACCTGCACTTCAACTTCCAGAATCTGTTTAAACCGGAAATCGCCGGTGGTCCGCGAGGACGACAACAGCAGTCCCAGATCAGACCTTCCGGGGGCGACTACTAAGTCCAGTTTTCGGTCTATCATGCGGGAGACTTTATTGCGGAAGCGCAGCGGCGAGTTTTTCAAAAACAAGCTGTAGCTCACGAAAAGAACATACTCAGACAGCGTGGAGCTTCGCGGAAGAAGGTTCGTGTCCACATGCACAGCGAAATAAGGTTTATTCATGACGCAATCAAAGCGGCACTAAATCCAAAAGCAGCTCTATCCACAGAGAAGATGAATTACGCTCACGCAAACAAACTCAGAAATCTAGACCTCGGGGAATTTTAAAGTTACATTTGGATCACGCTAGCGCACACGACGATTCGTGTTTTTTGCATTTAGAAGATGTATACCCAGCGCAGTGACAACGCGACGAGTCAGAGAGAAGAAAGCAAGAGCATCAAGGAAGAATAATAGGGCACTACAACGTGGTCCTCTTCAGCCCATGCTGCCTCGTTTGTTTAGATTTTATTCGGCGTTTCTTTTCAAGGTTCAGAAAAGCACGTAGTGGTAGTGCCACTGACTTGTAGTTCCTTGCGATCCGTTCTTTTGTCTCCACATGTGTGAATGCGATCAATTCCAAATTTCCCTTGCTATGTTTCATGAAGATCTTCGTGTAGTTTCTGTAGGTTCATCATTGTCTTCTCTTGTTTCGTCAACGCAACAACCCTGCAAAAGATCAACACCGCGTGGAAACATTCGTACTAATTTAGGACCCCAGCACCGGCGACTTTTGCCCGCTGGAAAGCAAGACAGGTCGTGACTGCTCGAAGTAGGTGTTTTGTTAGATCAAGGTTGGAAGAAGAAGAAAAAATGCGGTCCGTCTTTCTCTCCCTCGTAGCGTCCTCCGCTACAACATCTTCTGCGCTTTTGATGAAGGAGAAAGCCCAAACGTCCGCCGCCTTCACATTAAAGGAACAGGAGGCCGCGAAACAGGGATTCGGGTTACCGGGATGTGATTTAGACACCTACGTCCGGTACAAGGTCACATTTTGCTCCGGGACGAAGGGCGAGGGCGGAATCAAGCCGTTGAAATATGACAGTGCATAACTCCCTGTCCCCCTCATTTGTCACGCAAAGACGCAAATCCAGATGCATTGCTACCGTGTCGCATCGTGTGCATGATAAATGTCAGAAATCCAAAGCCAAACAGTACTACACGCGGCGCATGAACTTGTCATGCACAGGGTCCACCTGTACTGCTGTTTGTCATGCGGTTGATGCCATAGCCATACAAATCAGGGGGAGGGGGAGTTGTGCACACTCATATGACAAACCCGTACTTTAAGAAACTGGAAGCAGATGTCAGCGAGTACAAAAAGGAGGGCAACCGGGAGCTGGGCTGGAAGAAGTGGATGGGCGTATAGCCACTTTCGATTTTGTGCATGACAAAATGCAAATGATGTTTTGTGTGGTGATCATGCATTACTAGTCGAAGGAAAAAAGTAATTTTGAATGGAAATCTGCACACCATGAAAAAAAAAAAATTCAGGACACTATCGTCGAAAACTCCTTCTCTGTCTGCCACAACGAAATCGGCGCTTTTGCAAACGGCGACTCCTGTACCTACGAATTTAAAAACGAGTATCCGGTTTAAAAACGTCTCCACACCAGAGTGAACATGGGAAATCTGCTAGACAAATCAACCAGCCTTGGTTGTCTGGCGTGACAGGTTTGTCCTCGTAGTGTAATCCTCTTGAGCTAGTGCAGAAGCATCGCAGATCTAGCATAGCGCGCTGATTCTAGCGCCACAAATTCCAAAATGCGAACAGAGAATGCTTCGCATAGGGCTCCGCATGAGAAACATTTTTCGCATGCAGAATTGCATGACAGCTCTGGGGTGGGGACGTTTTTAGTCGGGATAGCGAGGCGGGGCAAGTCATGCCGACGGACGCTGTCAGCTTGTTCGGGGTGTCTGTGTAGTCGGTTGGGTGCTGACACCAGGGACTACATCAGTTTGATGTGATTCTTCAGAAAACTAGGAGCTCTTTCGGGTCAGTCGCTTTGTACGATTTTTGGTTTCGGGTTTGAACTTGAAGTTTTAGAAATGCAAACAAATTTGGATCTGCGAAAACTTCCGATGTGCTACGAAGATGAGAAAGGAACTTTGATTACTTTGATATACTGCAATGGTTGGACGACCTTAAACCATTTTCAGAACACATTTTGTTGGCGCAAAAACTCTGATTACTTTGATATACTGCATTTTCCATGATTTTTTATGATTACTTTGATATACTGCAACTTTCGAACCCAGTTCTCATCTTCTTGCGCATCTAAATTTTGCTTTGACAGTTTGCTGTGTGTTTAGGGTAAATGGAAATCTTGAGCGGCAGTTCAGAAGCGGTTGAAGAAAAGGCAACGATTGAGATGTCCCTGCGGTGATTTAAAAAGCTGAGTGGTCGTCGTGTTCTCGGTATTTATCATGTTAGTTCTCATTGTTATTTCAGGTTTTTCTTTGTTTTTGGTCGTCCTTGCGTCTCTTACCGCTCTGACTTTGCTGTCAAGATCTGACACTCGTCGGTGAAAATGAAACAGAGATCTTCATCTTGTGGCCCTACTAGTGGTCCTACTTTTCTGAACAGCGTAGTAGTTCTTCTGCGTTTTCTTACGTCGTTCTTTTCCCGCTCCAGCACGGAAAATTTAGAAGACATCTTCACTATACGGAATTATATCAATAGCTACGCCTTCTAAAGTCCAATAATACAACCATGCGGAGTATGGAAGCGTCAGGTTTGAAATCGACAGAGTTGAAATGATCTGTCATGCATAAAATGCATATCAGTTGGAAGCCCAATTTCCAAGCGGCGCATGACAAATTTTCGGAGCACCGGAATCCAATTTGTCGTGCTGTTTGGGCACAAAAGACTGCTTTTGTCATGCTCCTTTAGCAGCTCTATCCCAAACCCTGAATAGGCTCACAATCTGCCTCGCTTGCCAATCCAGCAAGAGAGGCACTTCATGCCCTGCATTTTATGCATGGCAAATCATTTCAACTTTGACGATTTCAATCCTGACAGTTCCATACGGAGGGCGCGTCCGGGCGCCGTGTCGCTCGTAGCGTCCTTTACTGCTCTATCCACAGTAAATTTCACGTACACGTACAAATACAGTGTCTGCATGACAAAACTTGCCTTCAATCCTAGTCTAGCATGACAAGTTGGACGCTGCAAATTAGCGAAATTTGTCATGCATTTTGTACATGTACGGGAAATTTACATTGCATACGCCCTCACCGATGCGGCCAAATCCCCGGAAACCAATGGCATCGCCAAGGTGCTAGAAATGCTTGCCGGCATGAAGGAAAAAGCGATCAAGGAACTGCAGGATGAGAAAGTAACCTTCGCCAAATTTTCCCAGTGGTGCGACGACACGAAGATAGAATTGGACTCGGCGATAAAGAAGGGCGGTACCATGATCGACGATTATGCATTGCAAAAGTATTTTTGCACTAGTTCTAGTAGGAGCTCTCATGGCAAGTTTTCTAAAGAAGAAAAAATGCAGTTTGTGATGCTGATTCACCTAAGGTGGGACGAGATTTGTCATGCGCGATTGCAACTAATACGAGTGCGATACAACTTTTGCACAGAATAATAAATACACGGGGGCAATTGCGATGAACGAAGGAAAGAGCACGGAGCTCGCAAGCGAAATCGAGGAAGTCGCAGGTAAAGGAATATCAATGTTCTTTCATAGTTGCACTTGCATGCTTCTTTAAATTTGCATGCAGTGGCGATTCGGATGAAATTAAAATTTGAATTTTAGACTCATTATGGCGATGTGTAGATATGGACGCATCGCTAAATTTGAATTTGTCCTTTTGTTCCCTCAAATCCATTTGACGCCGTTTCGAAAAACTACCAGCATCCTCCGCCGCTCTGACCGAAAAGAAAAACGCGGAAGTCGCCCGTCGAGCGGAAGAAGCCTCTGCCAGTATCATATGTAAAAGCATCCCCACACCATAGTCAAGATGGGACCTCTGCAACACAAATCCCCAAGTTTTGGGACTTCTGAATGACAAATCTGGTCCCATAGTGCAATCCTGCTTAGCTAGATCAGAAGCATCACAGATCTAGCACATCATGCAGATTGGAGCATGACAAATCGCGAAACACGACTAAAGCATGCCTCTCATGGGGCTCCGCATGAGAAACATTTTTACCATGCAGATTTGCATGACAACTCTGGGGTGGGGACGTTTTTACACAGGATAGCCAGCGCGAAGATCAAGGCGGAAATCCAGGAAAACATCATCGCCGTGGGCAAGGCGATTGAAGTTTTGAAGGCCGAGCCAAAGTCCGTCGCCTTCACGCAAACGAAGAAGGAGGCTATGATGCAAATGGAGCAGTCTACCGCCATGTCAAGCAGGCAGAAGGAGATCGTGTCGCTGTTGGTCACAGGTACTTTTGTTTCTTCATGATCTGAAGAAGTCGATTTTTTTTGTTTTAAATTTTGCAGTATTACATCATACCGCTCTCGTGGTGGTCATGAGCTTTGCTGTGCATGGCAATTTTCTAAATTCGCTTCACGGCACAAACGGATATTAAGAGCGCGCTGTTATTCTACATAAACTGCTAAATTAAAATTATCCAGGTGTCCCTGCGTACGAGAACCAGTCCGGCGGTGTTATCAAGATGCTCGAGGACTTGATGGACCAGTTCGTCTATGGAAGCGTCAGAATCGAAATCAACAAAATCGCAAGATGAATTTGCGATGCATAAAATCGATACCACTTGGGAACTCAGTTTCCAAGTGGCGCATGACAAATTTCGGGAGTACCAAAATCCAGTCTGTCATGCTGTTTTGGCAAAGAAGACTGCTCCTGTCGTGCTACTCTGGCAGTGCGTTGCCATCCCCTAGACAGGCTTGCAATCGGTCTCGTTTGCCTGCTCCCCAGCACAGGCCTTGCTTGCCCTGCATTTTATGCATCACAAATTTTTCGATTTTGTCGATTTCAATCCTGACACTTCCATATCGTCGCGGAAAAATTTAAAGAAGAGAAGGAAGACAGCATCAAAGCCGCCGCTTCCGACAAGATCGTGACGAATCTAAACGTATCAAAGGTAAATATGTCTGGGTCATCTGGAGGAGCACAAGGTTTGTCATGCAGCTTTCGCATGAACCAGAAAGTGAAAGTCTGGTATGCGGGCCGTAGCATCACAAGTTTTGAGAAGGTTTTCTCAATGCTGAATCCGCATGAGAAATGCCGCCTTCTGGAGGTAACCAAAAGTGTGGACTTGTTTTCCTGGTCACGCAATACGTATTTTTGCGTCGATCAGAGTTAGCATGACAAACTCGAACTCTTCGAGACCCAGACTACATGTTTGCATTTGATAAAACGGCCAGATCCGCTTGGTTGAAGAAGACAAGACCCGCTCTGAGGGCGCCAAGGCAAAGCACGACGCCGCCGCGGGAAAGGCGAGCGAGGACAAAGCGGACGCGGAAGAGACGCTTGCGAAGATATGACAGTGCACAACTCCCCCTCCCCCTCATTTGTATAGCATGAACGGCAGTACACGCATCACCAAGAATGCTGGTTTTGCATGACAGATCTGCGCTGGAGTGTAGTGCTATTTGGGCTAGTGCCAGAAGTTGTCATGCAAACTACAGTGCCAAGACCCAGAGGCAAAGGGTGGATTGGGTATTTTGCATGACAAATGAGGGGGAGGGGAGTTGTGCGCTGTCATAGAAAAATGTCAAGAACGAAAAGCAGATGTCCGCCACGTGTGCAAAGAAGCACGCCGACATGGACGTCAGGACCCAGACCAGAATATGAAGGTCTCAGAATGGAAATTCTCAAAGTGGAAATAATTTGTGATGCATGAAATGCGACGCAAAAAGCGCTGTATTGCAGAGGACGCAATGGAGGCCGACTATTGTGCTTCTAGTTCTAGGGGTTCAGAACTGGGCTGCTGATTAGCGCGACAGAAGGGCATCTCTTTGCCTAACTAGCATGGCAGACACGTTTTGAGTGCCCGGGAAATTTGTCATGCGCCGACTAGAAATGGTGCTTCAGCTGGAGAAGTCGTTTTTTTGCATTGCAAATTATTTTCACTTTGAGAAAGTCCAACCTGAGGCTTTCATACAGAACGGCGGAGATTGAAGCGATTGGCAAGGCGGCGGAGACTATGATAAACAAAAGTTCGTCACAAGAATCACTCATGTTGCGCATGAGTTTTGCAATACAAAGACAAGCCAGCGGTCTATCATGCGCAAAAATGCACCACTGACGAATTTTGTACCGTGTGTATCTGTTTGTGTTAGTGCGCCAAAAGATGAATTAGTTGTATTGGAGGTGGAAAAAGATATCATTCAAAATCTGCAAAGCAGAAGTGACTGCGGCGAACTTTTTCCCCTTCCATAAACACGATCGAAGGCGTCGCCGGGTTGAAGACCGCTGCTGGGTTGGTGCAGCGGGCGACTATATGAACTGCAAAAGTATCGTAATCGTTGTCTAAATGCATTACAAATTATTTCGTCAGCATGAGAAATAAGGTTTCTAATGCTGATTTGCCTTCAGAAAAAAATTTGTGATGCAAGACTTGCATTTATACGAGTGCGATACTTTTGCACAGGATAGACTACCTCGTTCCTCCAGCTGTCCGCCAACAAAGTCTTCGCCAAACAGCACTCTTCCGACGTCGACGTCGCGTCTCTGCTCCGCACCGCGGGTCAGAAGCAGCACAGCAAGCGGTTGCAGCTCCTCGCTTTGAAGATCGAGTCCGTTTCGTCCGTGGGAGGGCCGTTTGACAAGATCAAAAAGATGATCGAAGACATGATCATGAAGCTAAAGAAAGAGTCCGCGGAGGAAGCCGGGAAGAACGCCCAGTGCGTCCAGTTAGGCAGTGGGAAAGTAGGGTAGTGGTACTGGTGGAACTGGTGTAGTATACAGTTGTGGCATGACAGATCTCCTTTCAGCTAACTTGAATGTGCGTGACAAGTTAAAGTCTTCGTTTTTCTTCCTAAAAATGATGAAATTTGTATTGCAATTCCCACCAGTAGCACAATGCAGCTCTTTTTTGAATCCATAAGACTGGATGAGCGACAACAAGCAAGACATGGAAGATTCCCAGGAGCGGCTCGACGCACTGAAGATCGAGATTGAGAAGCAAACCTCCACGGTAGAATCCTCCACAGCGAAGTTAGCGGAGCTCGCCGACGAGGCTGCGAAGGCGCAGTCGACCCTCGCAAAGGCGTATCACGAGAAAAAAGTGTTACAGTTACACATGTGTTGGAGTGTCTGCGTGACAGATTTTCTCTTGGTGGCAGAGAAAACTTGCAATGCGAAGATCATAAGCGAAAACAGGAACAAAAGGAGGCTCCCAAGCATTTCCTGCATGAGAAAGGTTGTCTGTGTTGCCGGTCTTGCATAGACTATGTGTGTAACTGTAACACTTTTTTCTTGCGATAAGGCGGGCAAGACGCGGGCAGAGGAAAAAAAGGAAAACGTATTGAGAGGAAAAATCCCCCCTCCCCATATTGAAAAGGTACGTTTCCAAAAATTTGCGTTGCGGATTTGAGGTCACAAATCACATCTGTCTTGCAAGAAGACAAGGGCAGAAGTTTCCGCCATATCATGGAAGCTGTTTGTCATGCTGTTGGGCCTAAAGGGCAACCGGTTGCTATGCTGGACAACTAGACCCATACGCCCCTACCTAGCCTGGGGGTCTGGCCGCCATGCCTCTCTGCAATACAAAGCTGATTGGTGGCCACGAATCAGCATCACAAGTTTCCGTTTTGATATGGGGAGGAAGGATTTTTCCTATTGATAAAACGCAGCGACGGTTGCGGACGCCAAGGTCGGGAGCGAGGCCGTGGACAAGGCGATTCAGGTATAATTGACGGAATTTTCATCTGTTTTCAGCATGACAGAACAGGTTTCCTTCGCTATTTGCGCATTAGGAACAGGTGTAGGTGGACTTTTGAACGACCTTCATCAATCTCGATTTCCAAATCGTGATCGTTGCTTCACAAAGAAAAAGAATATCGTTTAGTGTCTTGCTATTAGAAAGTGAAATTTAGTAGTACCTGAATTCAAATTTAAATCGCAATGATGAAAAAAAAACTATCAGATCCTGAACGACTTCTATGGTGACGCTGCGACGAAAACTTCCCTGGTTCAAGTGAAACAGCCAGAAGTGGACATGTCTGACATGCCCGACACTTTCGATTCCCCCTACACGGGGCAGCAGTCCATGGGCGGTGGCGTGGTGGGTATCATGGAAGTTATTCTCTCCGATTTTCTGAAGCTCCTCCAAGAAACCGAAGCTGCCGAGTCCGCCGCACAGAAGGAGTACGACGAGTTGGTCCAAAATGAAGCCGAGGCCAAAGCCGCCCGGGACGCGCAAATGTCCCACTATGCAATGCAAATATGTCATCTGGGTCCCCTGAAAGAACGCTGCAACTTGTCAAGTTTCTCATGCGGGAAAGGCATGATGGAGATCTTACGGACTCTATCATGCTAGGTCCTGCATCTTCCCAGCCCTCATGATGGGTCAAGGCCATGGAAAACCTGCTTGACAAGCCTTCGGGTCTTCATCTGGCAGATGACCCAGATGACATAGTTGCAATGCATACCCACTTGGAGAAGACCAAAGCGAAAGCAAAGGCGGACTTGACCCAGGCTACGGGAGATTTGGAAACGGAAAAGTCCACCATGTCTTCGATCGTCGAGGCCAAGCGCGTGATCGAGCAGGACAAGGGGTGTGTCATGGGTGCGGGGAATATCCACAGTAAATTTCCTGTACACGTACAAATGCGGTCTCTGCATGGCAAAACTTGGCTTCGATCCTAGTTTAGCATGACAAGCTTTATGCTCCAAATTGGCGAAGTTTGTGATGCATCTTGTACATGTACGGGAAATTTGTATTGCATAGGCAAGACACCGGATGAGCTGTTCAAGGAACGGTCAGACGCGAGAAAGGCGGAGATGGAGTCTTTTATGCCGTTCTCAGCTGTTACATCCTCAACTGTTACATGGATTTGTGATGCAAGAACTGCAACAGTGAAATAGGGGACCTTGCGCTTCTCGCATGACAGATTTGGCAAAGTAGATTCTCAGCCTGTTGGGCTCTTCGGGAATTTGTCATGCGAAGCAGCTTCATCGTGCCGATTCTGATTGCATGTTTGCATGACAAATCATGTAAGAATGTAACACTTTAGAACGCCATATCTTTAGGGCAGGCGTTGGAGGTGTTGAAGGTGCAAACGTAAAGGAGTGTTTGTTGTTGGGATAATTTACGTATGCTATTGCTAGTGCCTTTTCGTACTAGGAATTGAAGTTTCACTTTCATCTCAAGCAATTATAGAATTTTAGATTTACTGAAGATGGATGTTTCACGCTTTTTTTTCTCTCTCGAAAACCCGAGCTGCAACTATCAGGACGTCCATTCTCGTTTCTATAGTCTTAATGGTACATCAAATGCCGGTTATTCTTTTGGTACATCTTTTTCTTTTTGGCAAAACAAGTCCTAGTCTTAATGGTAAATCAATGGTACAGAAGATTCTGAAGAATGGTAAATGGTAAACAAGTCGAATGGTAAAAGGAGATCATGGATGGACTGTGTTGTGACTCGACAGTTGTGAGTGAAAGAAGATAAAAGTGTGTGGGGAAACGGAAAAAAAACTTGGATGAAGTAAAACAGCTTGTATGATCATTACGATACTCACGACAAACACAAAAGTACGTACATGTTACGTTTTAATTTTATGCACGTCAGGCCAGACTGAGGCTGCTCATGCTCCAGCAAAAAAACCGTATTGCTGAGAAGTTGTGTTCTTCCAGGCACATGATCCACGCGCGCGATTTCAGTTGTGGCGGGAACAGGAGAGAGGTTAATGTTGCGATTTTAGGTTTGTGAGACGTCGTGATGATGATTGTGATTGTTTGCTTCCTTGGTCGAAGTGAGAGGTGTGGCTCCACGACCAGGAGGGTCTGCTTCTTTCACTGAGTTATGTGATGGATGTGCAATTTTTAACACCCTCTCCACATCAACTTCAACCAAATTCGTAGTTTCACGTTTAAAAACCCATGTCGACTACATCCGACGGAGTTGTCGGTCCTGAGCAACAGGAATCGCAAAAGCGACCTGCCTTGCCCGACGACCTCACTCGTCGGCTGATGTGCTTTTGGAGAAAAGAAGAAACGCAACTACCATGTACCAACGGTGGTGTTGGTGGTCCTGGGCAAGAACAGGAATCGCAAACGCGACCTGCATTTTTGTCCGACTACCTTTTCCGACGGGTTGTGTGTTTTTGGCGGAAGGAGGAGGAGGTGAAAATACCCGGTAAAGCAACCGCACCGCAGACACCGAAAACGGAATTCGATAAGATTCTGGCGGAGTACGAAAAGGATTTGAAGAAGGATGTCGCGGAGCAGGCGGATGCGGCCAACAAGCAGAAATACACAACAACTGGGAATATTTTCGGGTTTGTGCTCTCGCCGAGCAAGATGAAAAACTCTACTAAAGCGACGTCTACTACCAACGATCCATCCATAGCGTCAGCGCAACCAATCAACAACGACAGTGTGACAGCTAGTAGCTCGTCTGCGTCTACCAAGAAACAGCAGAAATCACGGCGGCGCGGCATCAAGAAGACGGGCAGAAGTTCCAAGAACGCCAGTACTAGTGTCTCAACTGCGCCGGGTGGTGGTGAAGTACATGATGAAATCAAGTTCGTGGACGACATCGCGAACGACTCTCGTAGAAGTGAATCGGAGACCACCACCACAAGTACAGATGAACCCGAGTGCTCCTTTGCGGGTCGGTCGGACGAGAACAAATCCACAACCTGCACGAGCTCCTGGTGGCGGAAAGTTTTGCTTTTCCTCGGGGTTTTTACCGGTTTGCTGACACCCGTATCACCAGTGACGATAACTTCTTGCTTCAGCTCCTTGATTGCATGTCATTCGAATCTTTTGTGTTTGTTTTTCATGTAACGCTCGGGGAAATCAATGAAACTGCGCGTGAACAATTTGTATAAATGCCAGCAGCAAGATGAAGATCTCTGCGTCCACCGCTTTATCTTTGGTATTGTTCGTTCATGCTGCACTTGTTCCTGTACCGCGCGCGAAGCGGTGTGTCGTTGGGAGAGTTATTGCAAAATCTGATAGCTGACGTTTGTTCTCGCACGACAGCACATGGGGAAGCGGATGCCGTACGCTGTTGCAAAAAAGTAGCTCTGCCCGTAGAGTCCATGATGTTGGATATTTTTCAATACTAAAAACGATCTACATCGGACGTATCAATCTTTGTCTCGTGTCCTCGCATCTGTTGACGCCACAGAGTCAAGCATTTTTGCAATGCATACCGGATCGAGCGAGGACATCGAGCCAGCGGGTGGCGAGGGGCCAAGTATGGAAATGTCAGGCCTGAAATTGGTAAAGTTTAAACCGAAACGATTTGCAATGCATAAAATCGACCCCAGTTCGATGCAATGTTTTTACCCGGCCCGTGACATCAAATTTTCCTGTCATCTCGAGCAAATCTGTCATCCTGGGCAGCAGGGGAGAACCAGAGGAGCTCGTTCCTTCTGTCATGCTAGTCATTTGCCCAGCTCTACTTGGCCTTGACCTTTAGCAGGACGATAATCATCTGCCTGCCTTGCGTCCTCTGCAATGGAGTCGCTTATTTCTGTGTCGCATTATACACATCATAGGTTACCTATTTCAACCTCGTCAATCTGTGTCCTGACGTTTCCATACCAACATGGGGCGCAGGAATATGGCGTTCTCAAACGTTACATTCTCAACTGTTACAACATCATGATCTGTCATGCAAAATGACCATGACCCGCCAGACGATCAAGCAGCTCCGCATGACAAATTTTCGGAGGTCTCAACAGCACTATAATCCGCACGAAACCTGTCATGCAAGACGCGCAAGGTTCTCCCTCTCACCTGTGCTAGTCTTGCATTACAAATTCATGTAACAGCTGAGAATGTAACAGTTGAGAACGCCATAAGGAATAGTCCAGCAGAGGCAAACGGCGGTGGAGATCGATGGATCGGCTAGTGTGTCGACGACTGGTATGGGACGAAAAAATTTACAGCGTACAGCATTGATATTCATATTCTTTTTCTTCCGTTCCTCATCACATTGTAATCTATATCTGTGTGAAGGCTGTAGTTTTGCATGTATCATCCTCATGACCACTGAAGCCGAGCTACGTATACGCACGTTAGAAGAGTGCTTCAAGTTCAAGTTGAAGTCTTGTGAAGTGTGTGTGGGCTACGGCGAAACAAGTCCATCAATCTTCATGACACCGGCCGGGGAAGGAATCTCATTGCGATTTTACATATAATTTGCTGGGGTGGTGGTAAGTGGCAAAAAATGAAAATGAAAATCAATGCTGCGCTGTCCTTCTGCCACCGTCATAAAAGGCAACACAGGCACCTGGGAGGCGATTTCGAATTCGATGCACTCGGAATTTTCCGGGACAGAGGGTATTCTTGAATCGATTTGATACAATAGTGATAGTTCCCTGCCCACATCATGACACTCCACTCTGCTCACTATTCTGTTATCATGTCGCTGCGCTGCTCTTTGTCCGTCGTGTTCTCGAAGTTTGTTTCTATGATCGCGAAGCAGAAGATGAAGAAAGTTAACATCAAGATCAAACTTAATAAGCTCGTCGTGGCTGTACTACAACTTATACTTTCAAAAAAAAATCAAAAACCAGGTTCCGCAGCCGAATTCGATGCATCTACTCCACAAGATTCTTCAAGCGCGGGTGCTGACGATATGGATTGCAAAAGTGTCTGGGTCTGGAAGAATACAAACTTGTGACGCGTATTTCAGAACACAGACAAATCTCTCATGCATAGGTAGCAAAAGCTGCTCACTTTCTGTCACCAAAGTGGGGGATTTGTCATGCGGATTCGGTATTGCGCAAGCGTCTCGAAACCTGTGACGCTGAAGCTTTCATGCCAGACCTTCTGTTTCATGCAAAAACAGCATGACTCTTCCAGACCCAGACAGATTTGCATTTGATAGACGAACAGGAGGAACAAGAGCCCTCTTCTACGGGACTCCGCGACGTCGTTCCACTGTCAGCTGTTGCAGGAATTTGTGATGCAAGAATAGGAACGAGAGCAAAACCAAGAGCGAAAGGAAAGGGACTGTGATAAAGATAATTTTGATTGCATTTACAGATCATGCAGAAAGGATCTGAGTTTCAATACTGCTATTTAGCGATAGCGCAAAAGTAAATTTTTCTTGCGAGGAGCAAGTAGCTTGGTCGTGTGGAGGCAGGGTGGTCGTGGTGCTAGCGCATTTGCATGACAAATCATGTCACAGCGACGTAAAAACGTTTGAGGACTCCATACCCCCGTCCATCGAACTGGGAAAAGAATCCGCGGGCGCACGATTCGGTGCGCAGAAAGCGAAAAGTACCGCTAGCCCCGGGGCAACAGAACCTGGAAGCAATACCAATTATGTGCGGGGGGAGGAGCGATCGTGGGCCGATGCAAAGGGTATCAGCAGAGTTGTGTTGAAATTACTTTCAATTTCACTCCTGCAGGAGACACAGAAAAATGCATCGTGTGTATGGAGATGCTACGAGCAAATCCGACTTCAGCCTAGAGGCAGACTGAAACACGTCGAACAGACTATCTTCGACAACCGCAAAAAGTCATTCGAATATGTTGAAGCACATTAGAAAGAGAAACTGCTATTTAATTTATGACAACAGATCAGTCCGCAGCGACTGCTACATCGGCTTCTACAAGCGCCATGACCGAAACCGATGGGGAAAAGCAAGATGGTAAAGCACCTGTGTCGGCCATCGAAGTGAAAGAGAGTCCGCCAACGAGGACCTATGGGAGTGTCAGAATCGAAATTGACAAAACCGAAAAACTTGTGATGCGCAAAATCAATGTCAGTTGGGGCCTCAGCTTCCAAGTGGCGCATGACAAATTTCGGGAGCGCCCAAATCCAGTCTGTCATGCTGTTTAGGCACAGAAGACCGGTCCTGTCATGCTACTCCGGCGGCGCATTGTATACCCCTAAACAGGCTTGCAATCGGTCTCATTTGCCTGCTCCCCAATACAGGCCTTTAGTGCTGCCCTACATTTTATGCATCACAAATTTTTCGATTTTCTCGATTTCGATCCTGACACATCCATAGGACCGCGGCTCCGTTTAGTCAGGACAGTCAAAGTGGTTCGGGGAAGATCAGTGGTATTGAGCAACAGCAACTCTTGAAGTTATCGCTAGCATGCATAATCATGCGAATCTGTGCTGCGGGGAGCTGCAAAGTATATCTACATGAAACTGCAGGTAATGTTGATGTTCACAATTATGTTGAAATTAAATAAAACAGCTACTCCCGGCGGTTGCGCTGCAGCAACTGGAACTGCTTCGTCGACTTCTACAAACGCGGCAAACGCAATCGCCGAAACTGATGGGGAAACGCAAGATGGCCAAGCACCTGCGTCGGCCATCGAAGTGAAGTCCACCACGCTCCCGGCAGCACCGCAACGCGACCCGGCTAGACCACACAGCAAGCAAGCCTCACGGTCGGCAAGCGTAGGAGCCTTGCACGGAGGAACAGACAGAGGCGGCGGGGGATGCTTGTTCGACCCCCACCACGGCAACCACCACGGCAACCACGACGACAACCACGGCGGCAGCCACCGCCGCAAATGGGAACAACTCCCCGGCAAACTGGAACCACTCCAGCACCGTGCAGGCGCACCAACGAACAGGCTGACGAGATCGATAAGCGAGGCACGCTTGCAAGGCGGATGGCAACCACCTCCACCCCAGGTTGGCCAAGTGGAACCACACGACTACGACCACCACGGCCACCGCGCCAAATTGAGTGAGGTGTCGGAGCTTCGCGGGCTGCTGGCAGAGGCAAAGAAGGCCATCAAGGAGAACATCGCCAATCGGCTGCGCGTGGCGCAACAAACCATAAAGACAAAAGGCAACAAACTGAGAGACGCGCTGCGAATCATCGACGAGCGCGGAATGCGCCTGCGCGAGGCGATTCCATCCATCGAAGATAACCAGGACACCAAGCACCTGCGCGAGGCGCACCTGGCCATCAAGGAGAACACCCCGCCCGTGAACGACGCGCTGCAAATCATCGAGATGAGCACACAGCACGCGCGCGACGTGTTGCCCGACGTCGACGGCTATCACGGACGTGCTCTGAGCAAGCTGAATGAGTTGGAGGACAAGGTCGCAGACTTGGAGCACAAGGTCGCAAAGTGCAAGCACAAGAAGGAAAAGCCGCCGGCAACCCCGGGAGCCCCGTAAATCAGCACGCGGGGCAGTGCGGTGGCCTTTTCTCCGTCTTTCATTCCTCTACAGCGTCGTGCCCCGCCGTCTCGGTTTGAAAAAACAGTATTTATTTATCGTGCTAAACTAGTTGCCAAATTCAAATGGTAATCCTAATCAGATTTTTGCGGAAGGACTGCATTGTGTGGCGGTGAGTGAGATGAACAAGAGTTGTAAAAATCCTCCTGGAGTAAATTTTTATTAATTGCCTAGTCTCGTCCCAGGGACAGAGCCTTTGCAGTTGCTTTTGTTGTAGAATAGATTCCCAGGCACATACGTGGACAAAAATTAAGGAAGCTAGCAGTAGTATGTGGGCGTAGTCGCGTGACAATCACCGACGTAGCAAGCCACAGAAACCAAATCTTCATATATACAGTGGAAGAAGGCGCGCAAGAACTACTCAGGTTTATCAATAGATCAAGAGCATAAAAAGCACATCGCACCATTGATAAGCGCATCTCGACCAGCGCCAGATCCCGTGGTCACAAATAGACGATGACGATGATAATTATTGATGATCTTAGCTACGCGACTCACGCAACTAAGAGTGTGCGTCCTCAAACAGATAAAACAACGTGAGAGAGGTCCTGCGTTGGCGGTTTGGGTTCTACCTCGCATCGCTTGGCTGGGCGATTTTCGAGCCATGTCTACAATCAGAGCGCTTGTCCGGCAGGCACAAGTTAGAGCCCTCCTGCGGAAGTGTGAATACAAGGAAGAAGAATAGAAACACTGATGAGCAATTGCAAATAACAGTTCGGGAAAGTGACAAAGTCGTGGAGTTGCAAATTGCAATTTACCGTCGAGAGTTGTGTATCAAGTGAAGAATGCTACGTTGTCGTAGGCCTTTCGTCGAGTAGAATGTTATGTAAGTGTAGTCTTGTTCAATGCCCACAACTATCAAGAGGAAACCTCATGACCAAAAACACTTCCTCCCCCGTCTCCCTGCAACGCCTCCTCGGCGAGGCCGTCGGATGCTACGGTTGCGGCACGAAAAACCCCCACGGCTTCCAGCTCCACAGCTACATCAAGCGGTTTTCTCATGACAAATCTCCAGCGAAAAAAAACCGCCGTCGCGGTGGAGAGTCTCTGGTACCCGAAAGAATATTATCACAGAAAAAAGCGTTAACGTTAACGGAATTGGTGACGCAGGACCGCATCAGAAAAGGTGCCTAAATTTGTATTGCATGATGGCATGCACGCTAGGAAAAATCTGTCATGCGTAGCTGCAACCTCTGGAAACCGTTAACGCCAACACTTTTCTGTTTGATAAAGACCACTGCGGCCCTCCCGGGTTTCTCTACGGGGGGTTAAGTGCTTCTCTACTGGACTGCCTGGCGAACTGGGCGGCGGCGGTGCATCGAGGTATCCTGTGCAAAAGTATCGTACTCGTATTGCAGTCATGCATTACAAATCTTTTTCTTTTTCTTTAGGTAGATCCGCATTACAAATTTTATTTCTCATGCTGAGGAAATTTGTAATGCATTTATACGAGTGCGATGCTTTTGCATTGCATACGAGGGGTGGAGGAACTGGGGGCAGGAGGTATACTGGAATCACCTGCTGTTTTATCGACTGCTGGCGCCACTGATCCTCCAAACTTCCAGAACGGCGACCTCCCCTCCTTTTTGACCGACCCAGAATTCCATCTCTCGACTGTCCGCGCATTGCAGGAAAAGAGCAGGTATCCTGTTCAAATAAAGTATGGTACTAAAACGAAGTGCTACTAAAAGCAAAACTAATCGTAAGATGACAAATCTCGTTTTCAAAGCAAATCAGCATGACAAGTTCCATTTGTCATGCTACTTAAGCGAATTTGTATTGCGATCACTACGTACTAGTTGTGCGATGCTTTATTTCCAATGCATAATTGACACCTGCCTCTTCCGGTCACGGGATCGCTGCAACTGAAGTATCTGAAACCGGTGCCGATAAGACGCGTGAATGCAACGAGTGGTAGTGGCGGCACTACCGGCGCAGAGCCATCCAGTGAAGGGGAGATCATGAAAGAAGGCGATCCTGCACAAACACCAACAACAAACGGCGTCTACCTCCACGCTCACGTAGAGAAAGCCGAGGGGCGGAAGTATTTCGTTTCCGGCGGAATTTTTGTCGAAAAACCGGAACAACCAATTGTCGTTTTAGATAACGTTGACCGTTCGTACAAGGATGCAGCGGTGACATGTACCGCGGTGTTGATTTTTCCGAAACAGAAACTGGCTGATACGGTTTCGAGTTCGAATAGTTCTGTAGAACAGGAACAGATTGAAAAAAAGAATGCAGTTCCTTCACGGTTGTGAGGTGGAGCAGGACTGTGGTCGAAGAAAGCAATGCTCGCCAGACAAAGCTGTTTTGCTCTATTGATTCAATCAGCTTGGTTGAAGATGATGTGGTTGTTCGACGGATGAATAAACTTGCTCTATCGACGTAGATCTCGACTGGTTGTGGTTCAGGTTCTCCCTCCCTCAATTGCTCGCGAAATGTTACTTGCGTTTTTGCATTGTTGCCTCTAAAAACAACTGTCTGTCTTGCTTGTAATGTCGAGTGGAAAAATAAGTGAAAATCAAAATATGCGCCGCTTCTGGAAAGAAGTCTCTGGCGTTCTCAGTCTCAGGGTACTGAAAAATTCGAGCTCCACATGGCAAACCACGAAAAATAATGTCCCTCGTCCTCTCGCCTGATGATCAAAATAGCGGTTTCTTTTCGTCCCCCTCGCCAGGAGTTGGAGGCCACAATGCGACGGCATCGTCCCCAGACCACGGAGGCGGATTCCGCATGACAAGTAGCGGAACTATTCCTGCTCCCGATGATCATCTCGCGCAAGGACAAGGTGGAACCACCTACACGGAGGAGCAGCTTGCGGCGCAACAGTACATATGCATTGCAAATATGCCTGGGTCTGGAAACTTGCGATGCAAGGAAGGGAATAGCGAGCTCGTTGTAATGCGCTGCCAACCATGACAATTTTTTTCGTGGTTCTAAATTGCGTACTCCGCATGAGAAACTGCGTTTCCGCATGACAAGCAAGAGGAGCTCCATGCAGCCACGCAACACAGAGTCCAGTGTCATGCCAGACTAGCATGACAAGCCTCGCAATCTCCCAGATCCAGACATATTTGCATTTGATAGTACATCGAAGAGCACGACTTAGAAGAGCTCCTGGCCGGTTTAGTGAATCACCTTCTAGCGCTCCGGCCCGGTAGTTCGGCAACGGGTAGAAGCACGGTGGACACAGAACCGCAGGCACATCAGGCCGCTGCGCAGAATGTGCATGACAAATTCACCCCCGCCATCGCCGGCATTCTCTACTTGGCGCAGCGGGTCGAGAGTGATGAATTGCTGAAGAAACACGGAATCACGATCGACAATGAGGCGGTGAACGCATTCCGCTTGCCGAGGGAGGCAGAGAGGGAGAGAGAAGCGAAGGCGAGGGAAAGAGGTACTATGGAATCATGGTTCCTGCATGACAAACGATGAATATGATTTTTCTTCAGCATGACAAATTGGACCTCATCAAACTAAAAAACACCACCCAGCCCTCACCGAACCGTTCGCGGAGACCGTGTATCAAACAAAAAAGTGTTTCACAGTTCTTGGCAGTCATGCATTACAAATTTTGCCCTCCGTGCATGCTACGCAATACAAATTTGCGCACCTTTTCCGATGCATTACTGCATCACAAATTCCGTTGACGTTAACACTTTTTCTTGTGATACCGTGTGGGAGAAGCTCATCGTCCCGGCTCTGCGAGCAGGACAGTCTCTGCAACTGGTTTTCGAGGAAAGCAGTGGAGTGATTGGTGAGTCTACGACAAGCAGTGACATGCTCTTGAACTTGAAGAACACTGGTGGAAATATTCAAACGTCAACTTCTGGAGGCGCGGCAATGATTGGTGCTGGAGCGAACAATATCTTTAAATCCGCGAAGTTTTTCACCTGGCTGACCGAAGCGTTGCTGGATTTCACGAAAAGTAGCGCATCAACTTCTGCTCTTCATCCGGATGGCGATGCAGGTTCTGGCCAACTACAGCAAAAGTTGTCCTCAGGCAAGAAGAACAGTGACCACTACCAGCTAGAGCAGCTGCCCCAGGTAACACTCGATGAAGTCGCCGTTTACCGAATCCGCTTTCTCGCGGAGAAAGAGCCGGAAGTGGTTTTTGATTGCAAAGACGAGGAGGAGAAAAATTTGGTGCAGCATTTGTTGGATTTCGCCCCGTTCTCCCCCCCAGACAACAATATTACAACAAAGAATTCCAAAGAGAAACTACAAAATCTGAATTTAGTCCTAACCGCTGCAAAAGCGGCTGCGAATTGGATAAAAAACAACAAATCTTCGGTGGCGAACAATAGAACGAAGAAATCGGGCGGAGGGACAAGTAAGGAAAAGTGAGCAGGAGGCTGAACTAATGTGAAGATGGACATGGAGAT
>JACKZZ010021408.1_pt1 | contig 30665 bp, 16 predicted proteins | sample 8027871 | NCBI WGS metagenome assembly JACKZZ01 (sample SAMN15724774, study PRJNA655200) | protist metagenome | isolation source: fluorescence activated cell sorting (FACS) single amplified genomes of... | place: USA: West Boothbay Harbor, Gulf of Maine | collected 2000-07-19
TGTAGGATCTGTTGCCTGATGGCTTTGCAATGGGTGGGATGTCTCGGGTTCGCGATCTCGGCCACAGCGAGCACAACACGGGGATTATTCTCATTAATGAGGAATATACAAAATGTCGTATTATAAATAACTGTACAGATAACTGCAAACACTTCTACTATCATGAAACGTCTCCCATCAGTCACAACTTGCAAGATACCAGGTTCTCAATTTTTCTCGGAGCCGTCGTACGTCCACGGTAACGAGAGGTGCACCTTGGTCAGCGCACTTGGAGCTGATTTGTGTAGATTGCAAACTTTTATTGAGTTGTTTATCATAGCAAAGCACATTCAAATAGATTTTGTTCGTTTCTAAGTACATAACTTCATTCTTATAGTAGTATTTGTTGCTAAAGGCAGCATTTGGACGAGCAAGCTTCAGGATGTCCAACAGGTACAGTAATGATGAATTGAAAGTATTACGTTCACTTTTTGATAGTTGTGATAGTGATGGTGCAGGTAAGATCCACATCAACCAATTACCATCATTATTAGATAAATTAGGTAAAACAGAAGATGAGATCATTGCTATTACAGAAAGGGCAGCTAAAGCTGTAAGTGATGATGAATCAGAAGGTATGATTAATTTTGAAAGATTTGTTATTATATTAGAAGATTCTGAAGCACCAGCAGATATGCCATTTGAAGGACCAGATCCTAAAGTATTAGAATTCTTAAGAATCTTAGAAGAGTATCGTGTCAAATGCGAAGATGAAGGTAATTATTTAGAAGCTGGTAGAGCTCATAAACAATTAAGTGTATTAAGAAAACAAGAAGAAAAACGTCAACAAAAAGCAGTTAAAGCAAGACAAATAAGTGAAAGACAGGATGTTCAATTAGCACACAATATGCAATTTTCTGATTTTAATGCATCATGGGATAAATATATGGAAGAATATGATTCTATGGCGCAAATGTATATTCAACAAATGACAGAAAGGCATGCTATGGTATTATTAGAATTTCAAAAAGCATTAAGAACAGAATTAGGTGCAAAACCGCCGAGATGGTCCCATGATTTGCTTGAAATGCGTAGAAAACAACATGTTAATGCCAGAAATAAGAATTATGCAGAAGCACAAAGAATGAAAAAATTTAGTGATAAAGCTGAAGCAAAAGAACGACAAGAAATGGAAGCCGCACAAGCTGTTATATTTGCAAGACGTGAAGCAAAATATAGACAACAACAACAAGCAGAACTACAAGCACTATTAAAACGTATCGAATGTAGACGAAAGGAACATATAAAACAACGCAATTTAGATAGTAAAAGATTATTACAACGTAATAGAAATGTTCAAGCTGTATTAGAATCAAAGCAATCATTAGAATGTCAAAGATTATATGATGATATTAAGAAAACATTACATAGTAACGGTGCCTATTTATTGACTAAAGCAGGACAGACTGGGCCAGGTACTAGTTCACATGGCGGAAAGGGCACCCGTCAAGGTAGCCATAATGATGGTCCTGGTAGACCAAATAATCAATCAGATCAATTTGGTGATAGTGTTAATATTATGCCACCAAATAATGATATGAATGACTTTGGGGACGACGTTGAACGTCCAGCTTATATCAATGCAATGAGTCAAGAAAGGTAAGTTTACCCCCCATTCAAGTGTGTAATTAAACACTTCACTATGTTCCTGAAAAACTCAGTATGTATATAATATGTAGATAGATAGATAAAAGTTGTTTATATCATAAAAGTAATCAAATGTATTTCCAATAATATAAGATAGTCTTTAAAAACAACATAACCAGAAAACCATATGTTTACAAACATGCTCCAAATCAGAAAAATATAATTTAAGGAATCATATCTACTGAAAGGCCAATTATTGGGCACGTTCTATTCATGCATATCATTCTTTATATTATTAAATGACTTGTTCATCCCTCGTGTGGGGTAACTAAAAAACTCCAATAAAAAACTTTAAACAATTATCAAACCGTTATCACAAAACAACAGGCCTTTGCTAAGGATTTAACGTAGTCTGCAACGTCTTTTTCCTGAAGATTTCGTTGCATGGACCTGGTACCCTTGGCGTAGCGGTAACTGAACACGTTATCGTCGGGAAAATTGACGATGCCCGCGGGGGGCTTGGACCTACTTGATGAGCTGATCAAGAAAGACCGTCCGTAACCTACTCAACGAATGGCAGAAATAATCACTGTCAGCACTGAAGTCTGCAGTCGTTGAGTAGGTTCATGATGTTGCAATAAGATGTAATTTTACCAATATAATCACTATCACTAGCATTATATAGCCTACTCCTACAGACTGAGTTGTGTTTATATGGAAGCCAGAAACGCAAAAGCCTCGAAAGCTAGTACACACTGCATTCATTACGAACATGAGCCGATTTATCATAGAATCATCTTCCGTGACAACTGAGTTCAGGGACAATAATATTTCCGTTCGCACCCTATCATTGACATAACCTGCACAAATATAGGTCCACCATATACTTCCATAATATAGAATGATAGTTAACACTGAAGCTAGAAACTCGTAGCTATCTGTATCTATTGTCAAATAAGCCCTACTAACATGATAAATTATGATCATTAAACCAGTTACAGTGCGAATAATATGATTCGTTCGCCAATATGCTGAGTCAATAGTAAGCTGTTTATCAAAATCGAACAAAGCGATCTTAAACGCCAGTGGATCTTCCATGTTAATTTTTTTAATAATTTCAGTTTGAAACACACTATACTTAACAAAAATGATCCAACACCACAAACCACACAAGTAAAAGTTCACAAATAAATAGTATTGCCAAACTAGAGTGTTACTAACTGAAAGCCATGTATAATTAAACCCAAAGGTATCACCGGGACCATCAATACTTTGTATAATAACCCATGGAAAAGCATTTATCCAGCTGAGAATATAAGCCAGCGCAAATATACGCTCTAAACTAGAAACATACTCTCCTTGCCTCTTTTTGCTAGAACTGCTACAAATGATTTGCTCTAACATATTATCTCTCATGAAACAATGTCCAAAATACATATTGAATACTATTTCAATCAACCAAGAAAACTCGTCGCAAAACGACAACAAATTGGATTTTGCCGCAACATCCTGGTATATTGAATTCACTTGAAATATAACAATTACAATTGTTATCAAAGCAGCAGAAAACCTATTACTGAACATGAAATAGTGCAGCCAGTCCAAAGAAAAAGACCTAGGAACGGGCTGTGGGGAATTTTCTGGACTATGGTTCAATTGGTCATGGATGGGGCTGATTAAGTTATTTCCATTTCCCCCGATTCGTATTGCGTTAATCTCGATGGTATTATCGATTGCCATGGTAGGTGCTGCGCTACCAATTTCTTCAAAAAAAAGAACCTTACTTTTTGTGCTAATAACAAACTTGGAATTTACTATAATTAACACGTATGACTGAAGCCAAGAGTACACTCATAACCGGTTTTCGAAGGCCTCCTCCTTGCTGATTTTGGCCGGGGTCATCTTCTCGTGCCTCTCATGGAAGAAAACTGGAGTTCCTTTTAATTTTCTTGCATAAATCTTTCAGTAATGGGTGGAACTATAGTGTGGTTTCTTTTAGGGGTCTTTGTGTTTGCAACTTGTGTTGCTGGCAATGAACAGAACACCTTAGCAGTGAGGTCTAGAGTGCTGGAGCTTTTCAATGAAGGAAAGATACAGGAGTTGTTGAATTATTTAACAGATGTAGAACAACAATACAATGGCCTTGATATCAAAGATGGCAAGATTCCTAGTTTATATGCTTATCGTGCAGTTGCATTGTATAACTCACAATATCTTGCTGAAGCAGCTACAGCATTTACCATGGCTGTCACAGTACATCCAAGTGATACAAGATCATGGATAAATCTAGGTGAAGTAGAACAACAACGATTCAATAATGATGCAGCAATTGTAGCTTTTCAAGAAGCTTATCATCGTGGAGATGATATGGCGTTACCTCATCTTGTTAGAGCCAAAGGGTGGGTTACCAGTTGGAAAGATTTTGAAATATTATCTGGTAGTATTGAAAAAAGCGTTAGAGCATGTCATGCTAGTGCGATACCACAGCAAGCCAATAGTAGTGCAATAATTAAGAATCAAGTACTACAATATGATCAGCAGCTATGTCATGTTATAGATAGTGCGTCAGGATATGAATACACTTATTTACAAGGTAATTTACAAAAACTTGGTTTTACTCGTACACCTAATGCTAGAAGTAGTGAATATATAGTAGCAGAAGAGGATCGTGCACAACACTGGGTAAGGCCTAACACAGTATATGACAGTGAGTATGAAGACGACGAAATCGGACTAGGGATTTTTAGTGGCACATTATCCTCTAATAGTGCAAAACTTTTGACTTCATTACCATTAAGACGTCTAAAAGTTGGGGTAGTATCTGCAGATTTTGGTATACATCCTGTTGCAACATTAGTACGTGGTTTATTACAATATATAGATCCAAAAAAAATTGAATTATTTTGTTTTAGTTTACAGCCACACATGTCATGGTGGGGTCGAAACGTCAGCAATACTGTCGAACATTTTATATATTTAAATCAAATTAACACAAGAGAACAAGCTAGTTTGATTGCAGCATATGATATAGAAATATTAATTGATTTAAATGGTCATACGCAGTTTAGTGGGTTACGAATGATGGCGCATAAGCCTGCTCCTATACAAATATCATATCTCGGGCTGCCAACAACAACAGGAGCAGAATTTATTGATTATTATATTGGTGATAATATTGCATTACCACCAGAACATGCTATACATTTTACAGAATCTATATCATATATACCAGGATGTTATATTGTTAATGATTATGCACAGTTACAAGGTGATGTAGTTGATTTTATTACACCTGCAGATTCATTAAGTCATGTACTTCCAAATGCAACACCAATAGGAAGATCATCAAGAAATATGTTAAATAGTGATGTAGATATATCAAAAGTATCTTTTTTAATGGCAACATTAAGTAATACACAAAAAATTGATCCTAATGTATTCAAAATATGGGTTAATATTCTGCGTAGATACCCACACTCGAATATGATTCACATTGAACACAAGGGTTCTGGTATTGCAATGACACATTTAAGAAAAGAATTATTATATTATGGTTTAAATTCTACTAGATTTTCCTTATCATCACAATCACCATGGATAGAACATTTATTAGGGAAAACAGCTATAGACTTAGTACTAGATACTCCAGCTAAAAATGGACATACAACTGGACTTGATGGTATATTTGCTGGTATTCCTACTATAACTTATGGTACTGGTGTAACAATGTCGTCACGTGCAGGACAATCAATATTAACAGCATTAGGATCAGAAATTGGTCTTTCTTACAGTAACCGCGACTATGAGGACAGTGTTTATCGACTAGCAGCATCACCTTCAAAAAGTGCATTGGAAAGCAGTAGCAGCAGTAATCTTAAGGAAAATGAAGTTGAATCTAATAATGATACAAATAGTATTTATGATAATACAAAACCTGCACCATATCCTAATAGTACACGTCTAGCGGCATGGAGGTATGATGTTAGATCAAAACGTAAAACAAGTGATTTATTTCATACAAAAAAATGGTCAAAACAATTTGAAAGAAATTTACATGGTATTTGGGAATTAAGTCATTTAACTACATCAAGTGGTAAACGTTATCAAATAATAAGTGGTAGTACTGGTAGTACTACCAGTAATGATAGTAGTAGTAGCAGTAGTGATGATGATGATCATCATGTAGTGATGAATCAGGTTTATACAGATGAGTCTGATTATTTTCATTCTAGCATAGGGAGGGAGAGACGAGGAGACTCTGCATACATGATGACAAGCAGTCAAGATCCTATATCTGAAATAAAAGATGATAATAGCAAGTCTAGCATATCACAAGTATCTATACCTAAACCATCCAAAACAATTAAAGAAACGATAAAATTACATAATGATGATAAAATCCACGAAAGTACTGTCAGTGAGGGTATTATACAAGATCAAAGTAAAAAATATACACCATTACCATCAAATATATTTGATGGTAGATATATATTCTTAAATATAGGTGGTTATACTCCCAAAGAAGGTTGGTATAATGTAAATTCTCAAGCAAAATCACTTGAAATAGGAGCTGCAACAGTGCAGATGGATGTGGATATCACGCGAATGATGGATGATCTTCATGGTTTTCCTGATAATAGTGTGAGTGCAATATATGCATCGCACATATTAGAACACTCATCATTTGGTGATAATTCTATGTTATTTACACTGCAAGAATGGCACAGGGTATTGCGACCAAATGGCTTACTCATGGTGTCTGTTCCTGATATGATAACATTATTTCAATTATATTTAAAACCAAATATAACATTAGATGAACGTTGGTTATTAACAAGAGTTATATATGGTGCACAAACTGATGAATATGATTATCATAAAATTGGATTTTCAGAAGATATATTAACACATTTTTTAGAACATCCATATCAAGGAAAGACAAAATCAAATATGAGAAGTACTAATATTGATGGAGGATTTTGTGATATAAAAAGAGTAAATAGTTTTCAATTATTTTCTGATAGTAGTGATATTATTATTATGGATAAAAGAATATCATTAAATTTATCAAGTAAAAAATGTGTCACTGGTACAGGGCCAGAAAGTGACGCTGCTCGGGCATTCAACATTGAAATGAATGCAATTCCTTATTCTCCATATGAGTTTCCTCACAATGAAATATGTCATAGTTGTAGTGATAATAGAGTAGACGATGATGTTGATGTAGAGGATGTGGATGCACCAGGAATGGTGTAAGAATCTGACAATGTTCATCATACACCAAAGTATGATCAAAAATTAGTATAGTGGTAAATAATGCTGAAGCTGTAAATTATGGTAAATATGTATGTATTAAACATTGCATTCTTTAATATAGGTACCTTCTTTAGAATAAAATTTCTTTATTTTTAATAAATTTATTTACTTGCCATATCTACTCATTCTTTGACATTATTATTTTGACCAGAAGCAAATCTTTCGTTTAACGCTTTTTTACGTGCAATACGATCAGCTTTTTCTTTTGCAATTCTTTCAGCTTCAACACGTGCTTCTTCCTCAGCAACAGATGCTGCTTTAGCAGCGACTTCTGCTGCAATTTCTTCTGCACTTTTAACTTTACTAGCTTCAGCATGCGCCGCTTCTTGAGCTTTTTTAGCTTCACGTAATTCTCTTCTACGTGCAGCTTCTTGTGTAATACGATCTTTATTACTAAGCGTAGAATCACCTGTATTCGTACCAGCTCTTTTGAAAAATGCGGCAGCACCTTTAACACCTGTAAGCTTAGCTTCATCTTCCAATTCTTTAGCATGTGCCGCCGCTTTTTCTTCTTCACGACGTTTAGCTTCCGCAATGGCTTCTTCTGCTGCTTTAGCCTTTAATCCAGCAGCCATCGCTTCAGCTAATGCAGCTGCACGTGCTTCTTCATCAACAAAACAATTTAATTCATCCCAATCTTTTTTAAAGAAAAAACAACACCATTCTAAGAAATTAACATGTCTGTCCTTATCTTTGTCAATTTGTGCAAGTAGTGTGCGAAGTTCTGTTGCGGTATGAGCCATATCTCTATGTTCTAAAAGCATCAATGCTTCATGCTCATCTAGTTGTCCTTCTTTTTTAATATCATGCTTTACAAATGCATTGAATTCCTCCTTGATTTGTTCACGTGTTACATCCTTAAACTTCCATAGAAATAATTCACGTTGCTGATCTAAATCATCAGTAACCGATTCCTTGAGCTGAAATGTTGCCATTGTAGTGAGTCGTCTATAAGAATAAACAGTAAAAAAGGTTAGAATGATGACAAAATCTAAGTTAAGTTTCAGCCTGACGTTGAAGCGTCATTTCACATTTAATCGGAAGTAGAATGCAACGCAGTCAAACTTAATTGCAATATGCATGCACGTAGTTGTTAAATAATATATGATATGGCACTTTACTTACCTGTAGTGAGCGTAACGATGATAGTTCATTGATTATTCCTTGTGGCCGTATCACCGTCGGCACCGTGGGGCGTAAGTGAATTGGAAATCGCTTCGATCAGTACGACTAGGACCAACCCCTACCGTATTAAACCTTACCAAACAAGTTTCAAACGCTTTTAAACCTATTTAACAATGAGAGAGTGCCTTTCCATCCATCTTGGTAAGTTTTTTATTAAAGATATTCTGCCTTGAAACTTCTGCCGTTGCTCAGGTGACTGCACGTTGAATATGTTGACTATTTATAATAAAATGCAATATTTGAGTGGATTAACTTGTTTCTAAAGTACCTCACAAGAGTGTGTATCAATATCCATGTCTGAAACATATTACTAACCATATATTTTGCCCCTTTGGATTTTCCCGTTTCTCTCATATCGATTTTCAAATATTTTTGATAATTTTGACTATTCTCACCAATTTATTACTATAATTTGATAACTGTACATTATAGGCCAAGCCGGTGTCCAAACCGGTAACGCTTGCTGGGAGCTTTACTGCTTAGAGCACGGTATCCAACCCGACGGTCAAATGCCTTCCGACAAGACTGTCGGTGGTGGTGACGATTCTTTCAACACCTTTTTCTCTGAGACTGGTGCTGGTAAGCACGTTCCCCGTTGTGTCATGATCGATCTTGAGCCCGGAGTGTGTGACGAGGTCCGTACTGGTACCTACCGTCAACTTTACCACCCTGAGCAATTGATCTCCGGTAAAGAAGATGCTGCCAACAACTACGCCCGTGGTCACTACACCATCGGTAAAGAAATTGTTGACTTAGTCCTTGACCGAATCCGTAAGTTAGCCGATAACTGTACCGGTCTTCAAGGTTTCATGGTCTTCCACTCTACTGGTGGTGGATCTGGTTCCGGTTTCGGTTCCCTTCTTTTGGAGCGTCTTTCTGTCGATTACGGCCGTAAGTCTAAGCTTTCCTTCACCGTGACCCCTGCCCCCCAGGTGTCTACCGCTGTTGTTGAGCCATACAATCACGTTCTTGCTTCCCACTCTTTGTTGGAGCACACTGATTGTACTTTCTGCTTGGATAACGAGGCCCTTTATGACGTCTGTCGTCGTAACCTTGACATTGAGCGTCCTACCTACACCAACTTGAACCGTCTTGTTGCCCAGGTTGTGTCTTCTTTGACCGCATCTCTTCGTTTCGATGGTGCCCTCAACGTCGATCTTTCCGAGTTCCAGACCAACTTAGTGCCATACCCCCGTATTCACTTTATGCTTACCTCATATGCCCCCATCATCTCTGCTGAGAAGGCATACCACGAGCAACTTTCTGTGTCTGAGATCACCAACTCTGTGTTCGAGCCATCCAACATGCTTACCAAGTGTGATCCCCGTCACGGTAAGTACATGGCTTGTTGTATGATGTTCCGTGGTGACGTTGTCCCCAAGGATGTCAACTCCGCCGTCGCTACCATCAAGACCAAGCGTACCGTCCAATTCGTTGACTGGTGCCCAACTGGTTTCAAGTGCGGTATCAACTACCAACCACCAACTGTTGTCCCAGGAGGTGATCTTGCCCGTGTCCAACGTGCCGTATGCATGGTTTCCAACACCACTGCCATCGCCGAGGCTCTTTCCCGTATTGACCACAAGTTCGATCTTATGTACGCCAAGCGTGCCTTCGTTCACTGGTATGTCGGTGAGGGTATGGAAGAAGGTGAGTTCTCCGAGGCCCGTGAGGATCTTGCTGCCCTTGAGAAGGATTTCGAAGAGGTCGGTGCCGAGACCGCTGAGGGAGAAGGTGAGGAAGAGGACTTCGGTGAGGAGTACTAAGCAACACCCTCGTAATTCATGTAGAATGAGGAGTAAAGGTATAATAACCTTATGAAGCAAAAACTCAACGTGGTGCGATCTCTGGATTGTTTATGGAATTTATTTGTTTAGATTTTTTAGACTTTTTATCTCGTTTATTTATTTGGAAACATATAAACATCGTTTTTTGAATATTATCTCTTTCCTTTACATCAATTGCACAAAGATATTTTATATTATACATTCTTTATTTATTTATATCTTATATATCTACTATCTACATATCTTACTTACATCATTTCACATTTAATCGGAAGTATAATGCAACGCAGTCAAACTTAATTGCAATATGCATGCACGTAGTTGTTAAATAATATATGATATGGCACTTTACTTACCTGTAGTGAGCGTAACGATGATAGTTCATTGATTATTCCTTGTGGCCGTATCACCGTCGGCACCGTGGGGCGTAAGTGAATTGGAAATCGCTTCGATCAGTACGACTAGGACCAACCCCTACCGTATTAAACCTTACCAAACAAGTTTCAAACGCTTTTAAACCTATTTAACAATGAGAGAGTGCCTTTCCATCCATCTTGGTAAGTTTTTTATTAAAGATATTCTGCCTTGAAACTTCTGCCGTTGCTCAGGTGACTGCACGTTGAATATGTTGACTATTTATAATAAAATGCAATATTTGAGTGGATTAACTTGTTTCTAAAGTACCTCACAAGAGTGTGTATCAATATCCATGTCTGAAACATATTACTAACCATATATTTTGCCCCTTTGGATTTTCCCGTTTCTCTCATATCGATTTTCAAATATTTTTGATAATTTTGACTATTCTCACCAATTTATTACTATAATTTGATAACTGTACATTATAGGCCAAGCCGGTGTCCAAACCGGTAACGCTTGCTGGGAGCTTTACTGCTTAGAGCACGGTATCCAACCCGACGGTCAAATGCCTTCCGACAAGACTGTCGGTGGTGGTGACGATTCTTTCAACACCTTTTTCTCTGAGACTGGTGCTGGTAAGCACGTTCCCCGTTGTGTCATGATCGATCTTGAGCCCGGAGTGTGTGACGAGGTCCGTACTGGTACCTACCGTCAACTTTACCACCCTGAGCAATTGATCTCCGGTAAAGAAGATGCTGCCAACAACTACGCCCGTGGTCACTACACCATCGGTAAAGAAATTGTTGACTTAGTCCTTGACCGAATCCGTAAGTTAGCCGATAACTGTACCGGTCTTCAAGGTTTCATGGTCTTCCACTCTACTGGTGGTGGATCTGGTTCCGGTTTCGGTTCCCTTCTTTTGGAGCGTCTTTCTGTCGATTACGGCCGTAAGTCTAAGCTTTCCTTCACCGTGACCCCTGCCCCCCAGGTGTCTACCGCTGTTGTTGAGCCATACAATCACGTTCTTGCTTCCCACTCTTTGTTGGAGCACACTGATTGTACTTTCTGCTTGGATAACGAGGCCCTTTATGACGTCTGTCGTCGTAACCTTGACATTGAGCGTCCTACCTACACCAACTTGAACCGTCTTGTTGCCCAGGTTGTGTCTTCTTTGACCGCATCTCTTCGTTTCGATGGTGCCCTCAACGTCGATCTTTCCGAGTTCCAGACCAACTTAGTGCCATACCCCCGTATTCACTTTATGCTTACCTCATATGCCCCCATCATCTCTGCTGAGAAGGCATACCACGAGCAACTTTCTGTGTCTGAGATCACCAACTCTGTGTTCGAGCCATCCAACATGCTTACCAAGTGTGATCCCCGTCACGGTAAGTACATGGCTTGTTGTATGATGTTCCGTGGTGACGTTGTCCCCAAGGATGTCAACTCCGCCGTCGCTACCATCAAGACCAAGCGTACCGTCCAATTCGTTGACTGGTGCCCAACTGGTTTCAAGTGCGGTATCAACTACCAACCACCAACTGTTGTCCCAGGAGGTGATCTTGCCCGTGTCCAACGTGCCGTATGCATGGTTTCCAACACCACTGCCATCGCCGAGGCTCTTTCCCGTATTGACCACAAGTTCGATCTTATGTACGCCAAGCGTGCCTTCGTTCACTGGTATGTCGGTGAGGGTATGGAAGAAGGTGAGTTCTCCGAGGCCCGTGAGGATCTTGCTGCCCTTGAGAAGGATTTCGAAGAGGTCGGTGCCGAGACCGCTGAGGGAGAAGGTGAGGAAGAGGACTTCGGTGAGGAGTACTAAGCAACACCCTCGTAATTCATGTAGAATGAGGAGTAAAGGTATAATAACCTTATGAAGCAAAAACTCAACGTGGTGCGATCTCTGGATTGTTTATGGAATTTATTTGTTTAGATTTTTTAGACTTTTTATCTCGTTTATTTATTTGGAAACATATAAACATCATTTTTTGAATATTATCTCTTTCCTTTACATCTCTTTCATCAATTGCACAAAGATATTTTATATTATACATTCTTTATTTATTTTTCTTATACATACAAAAATACTTGACCTTATTGGAAAAAATAGAACTAGCTCAACCTAACTTATGCAAAATGATTATTTTCTTGACCGTCGTCGGTCGTCTTCTGTGTCTGCGTATTGTTCACCGCCCCCTCTATTCTCAACTCCTATGGAATCTATATCTTGCAATGAACTTCTTGATGCCATTTTTTCACGTCGAGCTGCGTCTGCAATATATTGATCCAATGCTATATCTCTCGCAGCTCTTGCTTCATCTATATCTGTTTCGGGGTGCTCAATAGCCGGGTTGTATGTGTCATCACCTGTATCATCTTTCATGGATGCTGATATAGGTCCTTTACCTGCTCTAGGATTTGGCTCACCATATATAGAATTTAATACACTTTCAAAACGTTGCCAAGTGTCTTTATTAACTCCAGAAGAACTTAAATAAGATGATACATCACTATCATTACTAGCAAATGCCGATGCAGCACTGCTATTCTCATCACTACTGGTACCTTTACTAGTACCTTTACCTGTTAATATTGTTTGATATGAATCTTTACCTGAAGTGACAACACAAGGACGATCAACACTTATTTCACATATAGGTTTCATATTGACACCAAAACATAATGAATTCATTATTGCTCTGAATGCTTCTTTTCCACTTCCATCACTAGTTGATGTAACAAGAAGATTAGCACCATGATAATGCGCCGCAAAACGTAATGTTTGTAATAAACTACGACGATCAGATACACTATGTTTATTACGAAATTGATCATATTTACAACAAATGATAGTTAAAGGTACTTCAGAGGGGCGTACTCTACTAGCATCTACATGAGGATTTTCAATATTACCATATGAGCTAAGTGCATGTTCTTTCATATTATTAGCCATATTTTGCATATGATTATTACCATTTTTTAATGATGTGTATTTATTGGTAACATGACTACGTATTGTTGTAATCCATGATTTGATTGAAGCAAAACAATCTTGAGGTTTTGATAAATCAACACATATAATAACAGATGCTGTAGATAAGTTATCAACTGATAATGCAATTTCTAATAATTTTGGTTCGTATATATCACCACCTAATTCCCATATGTGGGCAAGAGTTTTACCATCAGAATCTGATCCAGCATTTTTACGTCTTGCAAAACTATATTCTAATGCAAAAGTTGATTTAGGTTGTTTAGAAGAATTAGGTTTTAAAAACGATTGAATAAGTGACGATTTTCCAACGCCTGTGTCGCCAACAACCAAAACAGTGGATGAATTATCATCAGCGCTTCGACCTCTGCTGTTTGAAGCACCACTACCGCTTTCTATCATACCTTCACCGGCCTCAGCCATTTCCCATATACTCTTAGGTTCAGACATTATTTTCCTTGTGACAGTATAATAAAATACTGAATAGAAAGGAGTTATACAAGAGTTCAATGGTTCAAATTCGCACGGTGAACCTTCTTTCTCTGCATGTGGCCATCTCTCGGAATCTACCCCACATTTTTTGAAACATGTATTGTTTAAAGTCTTTTGCATACGATGCAATAGTAGTGAAAATATGTCCTTTCATTATTATTCTACAAATACATACATGATGTCTACATATCTTTATATTAAATAGCAATATTTATCTAAACATCGAACATCGATCACAAGCGTGCCGTCATATAACGTATGTCGTTATTATCAAGCACACATGTCTATAAGCATCCACATCTAGGTTCGGCTTTACGGTGAAATTGTAGTCTACCGTTAAGTACTGTATTTATATTTTACGATGCCTCTCAAATTAAAAACGTACATAACATCAGTACTATATATTAAATTTGTTTAAAAGAGCTTGTCTCTTGGCTTCCATGAGTACCGCTTGTTCTGTGTGTCCTTGATTGTTCTTATGATCATGATTACTAGCATGCTGCTGTTTTGTATGATCATTATCAATGGATGGCTTCTTATTTGGGTCTATATGCATTGAATGAATTTTATCATAACATTGTTTGTTCAATTCTTCGGCGACTTTTGTGACATCAATAGAGCATTCTTCATCTATATTTTCGAATGCTATTGCTTGCTGCGTTTTACCACCACTATCTTTAATTCGATTTGATTGTATAGTTGCATATTCCAAAGCAGATATTTTGATAAGTTGTTTTTCTCTAATCATTTCCAATTTAACTAATTCAGTGATGCTTGTCTTCTCGTCATTTGTTTTCTTTTTCTTCTGATTAGTATTATTATTTATAATATCTTCATCTTTACCCCAATATGTATTCTTTATATTTTTCATTAATTCATATTTATTTTTGCTACGTTTTTTTGATGATTCAATTAATTTTGCTGTTTTATCAGCATCAAATAATTCTCTAACTCCTGGTAAATTTTTAGCAGCACCATAATATTTATAACCACGGGAATTAGGTAATTCTATTCCGTCAATTTCATAATGATGACGTTTCGTTGTTAAATTTTTTGTATTGCCGCCTAAATCTCTTATTCTTCTTTCCCAATGACCTTTGGTTCTTATCAATTTATTGATTTCATCATTAATTTCACGCAACCGATACTCACCTAAACCAGCATTCTCTATAGCAGATACTTTAGTAACTATTTCTGCTACAATACCTTTATGCCACTTTTCGCATTCAGGAATACTATGACATTCAGATGCCAAGTGAGGACGAGACGCATGAAGCTCTTTTCCACTTGACGCAGCAGCATCATTTTTCTTCAAAGCTACCCAGCGTGCCCACATCTGGTCCTTCATCTCAGAAGGGCGTGCCATATTCTATAAATGTTTGTATTACAATGCGGAAATTTAGCTCCAAGTTTGCATACGCGGTCCCGGCTAGATTGTTTTGTCCCGGGCTGGAAACCCTCAGATGTACTTTGCAGTGATGCCACAGTCAACAATGATATATTCAAGTGCCCCCGATGTGTATGGGGTGATGTTATATTCGGTGTTATTGAGAGGATCATCTGAATGTGATACAATAAGCGATCGCAAGGAGAATTCTTAGAATAACAATGCTTCTTAGTTAATGTAGTTAATGCTCATAAATATTACAGATCAAATTTTCTTTCTGATTCTATGTTCTCTGTCAACATAACGCGAATTTGAACCTATTAAGTAAAAAATTATAATCTACGAATAATTTAAAAGTATTTTACTTATTATAGGTATCAAGTATACTGTTTCCCTTCTCAAGGGTGTATAAACTTGAAAAGAATTTCTTTAAAAAATCATTTATAATACCCTTATCAGGCACTTTAGCAACCATACCATAAACACCAGTTGTACCTTGTGATGCTGTTTCGGGGTGACTACGTACGTATTCAACAGATTTTGATAAATCATCTAAAAATTCATTGACAGTACGAGAATGTTGGGGTAGTACTGATAAATGAATTGAATCTGGTAGCTGTTGTCGTTCCATTTTCCAACCTCCCATTTTTTCTTCCATAACATCAGCAACAGCTAATACACTTACAGAATATTCATCATTACTTGATACAAATGATAATGATGTCATGTCAGGTTTTGTTAATATTTTTATACCATTAATTTTATTCACACCATCTATAAGTTTATCAGTTGTTGCTGCTACCTCACGTGCAATGTCCATGTAGCCACTTTGACCCATACCTACAAGTGCTGCCCATGCAGCAGCAATCATACCACCTGGACGCGAACCAGCCATAGATGGCGAACCAAATAATCCACCAGGCCATTGTGCATAAGCAAAATATTGATATTCTCGTAACTGTTGAGATTTATATATTAAACATGATGCTCCTTTGCTACTATAACCATATTTATGTATATCAGCACTGATAGATGTAACACCATTAACACGAAAATCCCATAATGGAATATTACGTCCTAATTTTTCTAACCATGGTAACATAAACCCACCAAAACACGCATCCACGTGAAGAGGTAAGTCTTTGGATAGAGCTAATTCAGCTAACTCTTCTATAGGATCAACCACACCATGACAATATTGCGGTGCACTACCCACTAATAAAATGGTATTTCTATTAATAGCTGCTTTTGTTTCATTTATATCCATTCTACAATCAGATGTGACATTGACATGAATAATTTCAACACCAAAATAATGGGCAGCTTTTTCGAAAGCTGGGTGAATTGTTGTGGCTACAATCATATTTGGTTCCTTTATATATGGTTTTTTACTACGTGCTAAATCACGATAACATTTAATTGCCATTAATATAGATTCTGTTCCACCACTTGTTAACGCTCCGGATACGCTGGAGTCACCATGAAGCATCCATCCAGTCATTGAAATAATTTCAGTTTCCATTTTCCTTAATGATGGATACATCATTGGATTCAGTGCATTACTATGCATAAACATATCCCAACCTTTTGTTAGCATTTGTTCATGATCAGTACTATTAGAATGACTGGAATTTGTGAACATTTCATAAGCTTTACCTAAACTAGTGGCGAATTCAGCCATATCTGTTTTTGTGGTATAAGTATATGCAAATGCTTTACCAGCTTCAGCTGTTGTTTCACTTTCTTTCATTTTTTGTAATACTGCAACAACTGTTGATGGTGGTATACCTTTTGATGGTATTTCCATAAGATTATTCACAGTAGCCGAAGACTCCTCATCAGAACCAGCTAAAAGTTTCATTGCTCCTTTTACTTCACTATCAAGTACAGCTTCAATGACACTATTAACTAGCGGTAATCTACGCAACAAGTATGTAAAATCACGAACAACACCACCCATGCCTTCAGTAGCAATTGTCTTGGCTACGACTAAACCTACAGCAATGTAGAGTGCTCTCTCGATACGATCACTAGCATTACTCACCTTTTCATTAACCAATAAACCTTTTACTGTTTGTACTGTTGCATCCAAAGCACCTGACATCTTAGCAACTCTTCTTCTTTTATCTACATATATGAAAAGACGTCGGGAGGTCGGGAGAGTCAGAGATTCCGTCCGATCCGGGACAGATGCGGCGGCGTTTCGGCCTTTAGCAGGATCGTACTACTAATTATTAGTCAGGTCGGCGTCCGTGGTATTATTTATTTAAAAAATTATTAGTCATTCATAGAAACACTTTTTTAAACACATTCAATACAATATATAATTATCATCTAAAAAATCGTGATAACCACAAATCTATCACTCATCATGAAAATGAACCTAAATCACGCAGTGACATGCTCTAGTACTAAATAGCCTTTTGCAGGATGTCTACCGAATACATCAACTTGAACAACTTTACTAACCCCCCAATTCGATTGGGATATCATAAAAATTCTTTCAATAACACTGAAGCTTACCCCATCTATGGTTGTTGTAGCCCACATTCGACCTCGCTGACCTAGATTTGAACTTGATGCTTGCCATACATCGATAATAACATCAGGTATCATTGGTAATTGTATTGCACCAAGTAATGTACCGATTGATTCATTATTGTTATGTACTACTGTTTTATGACCATTATCATTACCATGTAAAGGTCCCAGTCCAGTTGCTGTAGCAATACCCTCTGCAATATCATTTAGCGTTGGTGGTTCAATCATTTCTCTAATATGAGGATAATCTCTCTCATGATTGGGTACTATTTTTGGTCCATATGTCGTCAAATAATCATAATTAGATAATTCAGATGAAAATACACTACCATTTTCAGCAACATCGGGTGTTACTGCATTGATACCATCACCATGTTCATCGTTTGTAAATTCTGATATTTTATGACAATGTAATATTGAACTACCTCCATTATTACCATTATCTGCGGCGACAGTTTGATTACCATTCTTATTATCATTCAAAGTAGACGATGGTACATACACAATAACATCCTCAATAAACGAACAGTGTACGATAAACAACACGGGATTATCGACAACGTCTCTCACAGCTACTAACATCTCAGTTTCTTCCATATACTGTTCTTCTAATTCAGAACTACGTAACTCTGCACTCGTTGTGCGCGATCTACTAGTTATCATACGGGTAGGAGTACTTTCAACACCCTTATTATCATCCCTAGCGTTACTTGTATGATCTACATCAGTAACTCCTCTTCCTCTTCTTCCTGTAGTCACATTTGTAGGACTCCTATTATTACTACTAGATGGTACTTGTAAAGCAGCTGATGCTCTGTTCATTGATGAAGCATCTCCAACTCGTGATGGTGTACTTGTAGTACTATTGCTACTTTGTGTACGTGTTCGTGTACGCGTATCTGCTATATGTTGTCCTTGATCTTGCGAGATTAATATATTTCTTACATCATCACGTGCATTTTCTAAACGTGTTTGTCTATCTTGTATAGCTGTATCTGTTCTTTCTAGTTCTAAATGTAATTCTTTTCGACGTAATTCTAAACGAAATATTTCATTTTCCAAACTTTCTGTACATAATGCCGTCAAATTGCTAACAAGTGATTCTAAATCTGTCACTTTCTTTTTTTGAAGGTCAAGATCACGATGCATATCAGCAACAACACGCTGAGCAGAAGAAGCTACGCTCTTCGACCTATTGTCGATCAACCACTCCATATTAATCAACTAAATTAACAATGTAGAATAAGTACAGTACAACTAGCAGTAACACAGAACTTTCAGAGTTGATTTCTAAAAAATAGAAGCAATATTACCACCCAAAAATTTCACACACGGTGAACAATTTCAGAAAAGGATCCCACATAATAAATTTCATAGTCACTAAATGGCTGTATCATTACAAGATTTACATAGACTACACCGTAGTTGTACCATTGCGTGATGGGTAGTAATACAAGGCATGTTGTCGTGGTAGTTTTAGGAGATACTGGACGTTCTCCTAGGATGCAATATCACGCACACAGCTTTGCTGAACTAAAGTATAACGTGACTTTGGTGGGCTACGAAGGTGAGAAATGCATACCCACGGTATGTAGTCATGATCTTATTACAGACAAGCGCTTGACTCTTACAGATGTACCAAAGATATTTGCAAAAATTCCCTTTATGAGTACAATATGGAAAGGATTTTCAATCATATTTACATTATTATGGACATTTCTTACATTACCAAAGTATGATACTATGATTATACAAAACCCACCAATGCTACCCGCTCTTATTGCATATGTTATAGCAGAAGTTCTAAGCCCTTTAAAATGGTTATTTTGTCTTTTTTCGACACGAAGTAATTTTAGCAGTGATATCAGTGGTCCAGCTGCCCTTATCATAGATTGGCATAATTTAGGATTCACTATGCTTGAAGAAAAATTTGGTAAAAATTCAATACTCGTTAATATTTCATATTATATGGAAGCTACATTATGTTCCTTTGCTTCATATCATTGGTGTGTATCACATGCTATGTCTAAATGGTTATTAAAACATTTTTATATCAATATTACACCTGGTGTAACAGTTTTGTATGACCGACCACAAGCAGCATTTGATCGACATGGTACGAAGGACATGGCTCAACGTCATGCACTTCTTATAAAATTAGATTTTACAGAAGAAAAATTGTTTCCATCAACAAATTCAACACCTAAAAAAGCACAATATGTTAGCAGTGATAATAATAGAATAGAACACACAATACAAACAGAAATGATTGTAAGTACTGATGAATGTACATTAAAGAAAAGTCAAGAAGGAGGATATATTCCCATAGTAATTTCAAGCACCTCATGGACACCAGATGAAGATTTTACAATATTAATAAATGCTTTATTAGTATTAGAATATCAAATGAAAAATAATAAATATAATACCTTAAATACCTCAAGTGGTAGGGTAGTTGTATGTATTACTGGTAAAGGTCCTATGAAATTACAATTTGAAAATGAAATTAAAAAATTAATTATAAATAAACAACTCGGTGTACATGTTGCTGTTCGTACTTTGTGGCTTGAACCTGAGGATTATCCTATATTTATGGGATGTGCATCATTAGGAATATGTTTACATACATCTACAAGTGGGTTAGACTTACCTATGAAAGTGTTAGACATGTTTGGATCGGGGTTACCTGTCTGTGCAGTTTTTTTTGACACATTACCTGAATTAATCCAGCATAATGTAAATGGATTAATATTTTTTATTGATGATAATAATAATAATAATGATAGGATCGTTATAAGTAAGAAACGATCGGAAAGATCAGGTAAGGGCAAATGCAGCACTCAGCTTGAAGACCAACTTATGCACTGCCTTTTTGACATACATGATGATGATAGCATTGAGCAAAATAATGAAAGTGGAAAGGATTTACTTCAACGTTTACATAATAATGCTGCTAATATTTCATCATGGGATGATAACTGGAATAGTGTGATTCCACCTTCCCTGCCTAAGGATGGTATACAATCGCGTCTCACCCCTTATTTATTGATATCATCATTAAAAATAATGATATTATCATTTATAATAATGATGGTTAAGTTAATTTGGTAAATTTTCGATCAATAACAAGTTGCTTCTATATGAAAGCAATGTTAGTAGAGATAGTTAAACAAGACAATCAAAATGAAGCTTACTGTACAGTTATTTATAAAATTTTAAACAAAATGTATATTCCTGTTACTTATGATCGATCGTAGCTCGGTGACCTCCTCGCTATGGCCGAGATCGCGAGCCTATTAGAGCCAATCCTAGCCAATCTATTCACTTAACAACAACCACTACTCTGATTACGTTGTTCTTTCCCTAATTGCATACCTGGTGTGTATTTTTGTGTTTCTTCATGTCGTGTTTGAAATAAATCACCATGTGACAGTATATTTTGTACTAAAAAATAACATGCTTTATCTATATTCGTATCTAATTTTGCTGAACAATCAAACCAACCTATAAAACCATTTTCACGACAAAATTTATCTAATTGTTCTTTATCAACATCAGATTCATCTAAATCACATTTATTGCCTATAAGCACTACTGGTAATGGTTCACCGTTTGGTAATAATACACGATTATCTATTTCTTCTTTCCATCGTGCTACAGTACCAAATGTAGTTGGTCTGCTAACATCATATATTAATAATGCGCCGTAAGAGTTTTTATAATATACCCGTGCCATGTGACCATATCTCTCTTGACCAGCAATATCCCATAATTGTAATCTCACCGTTTGGTCACCCATTGTAACGCGCTTCAAATGATAATCTACACCAATTGTAGCTTTATGATGGTTTGTAAAAAAATTATGTACATATTGACGAATAAAACTTGTCTTGCCAGTCCCCGCATCTCCGAGTACCATCACCTTCAGGCTTATTTCAGGAAGATCTGCAGCCATTTTCAAGCTGAAATTTAAAGAATCCTTATTTCAATGCAGTATTATATACTGTTACCAATAATAGCTCTTTTTAACAAAGTCTTGCTGTATCTTGAGCAACACCAAATAAAAGCCGTGTACCGGTGGTTTTGAGTTGAAGAATTTGAAAGAGAAGTCAAAATTCGAAGATGGAAACGATTGAGGATTTTGTTGTTAGTGTCCTTCTACCGCTTATTGAAACAGGGCACTTAGGTTCTATTGAGGTGCCTCGCGGTTCCCTTCAAAAACAGAATCTTCCTGAGATAGATATTGATGAAGATATCAGTGAAGAAGCCGCCGTCAAAATGACTGATGGTAGTAGTAATAAAACTATTTCAACTATATCTACATCCCGTGAGCTTATGTCTGTAAGTAAACCAGAAGCATGCGCCACATTTACTCAAATGCTTAGTGTTGCAGCCAGTGTCACAGAACTCATATCCACAGAAAAAACCATGTCCCTCCGAGATGTGTACTATAGCAACAAGCATCTTTTTCAATCACAACAACAAAGCGATACAATAGTGCTGGATTTAGGACGGACACTGGGAATGAGACGACATGAGATGGGAATCGTTCCTGCTAGTAAGGGACTGGTTGCTGGGCACTTAAAATTTGCTTTCAAAATCAAACAATCAAATATACCTAATCAGACAAGAAGTAGCAAACTCAATAGTAATGATAGTCAGAATAGTTGGGGTAGTATGAAATGTTGTCTAGAAGCAGCAGAAGATGGAGGGCTTCTCATCTCTCCAAAATGGACATCGCATGATATTACCGATATTACCATACATGTACCAACATGTGTTAAATATATATTGGTTGTAGAGAAAGAAGGTATCTTTAAGAGATTAGTTGAAGACGGTTTTTACAATGCAATACCATGTATTATTGTTACTGGATGTGGATTTCCTGATGTTGCTACAAGATCTTTAGTATCAAAAATAGCCAATCACATGACATTATCCGGTGTACAAGTAGTAGGTATTTGTGACTACAATCCTTATGGTGCTGCACTTATAATGTCATATATGATAAGTAGTATAAGATCCAAGACAATCTTAGAAACATCAGAAAATGGCCTCTGTCCTCAATTGCGTTGGTTAGGTTTTCGATATAAACATATTGAAGAATTACTAAATCATCCAAATATTGATCGTAGCGCCTTTCAATCGTATAGCATTCATGATACAAAGAAAATTAATGGATTGTTACAAAATAAAGATGTATTTAAACAATTAAATAACATGGAAATGATAGACACTACTACGACAAGATCAATGCAGCAGCAGCATTTTGAGGAAAGAAGTCATGCATGGATAAATGAGTTAACATTAATGAAAGATAAGAAGATAAAATGCGAACTAGAAGCTATATATGCTTTAGGTATTGAAGCAGTTGCAGAATGGATACAAACTTGCCTTGAAAACAATGATTATATTTAGGTACAAGTATACTGATTGATCCCTGATTATACTAGCTTGAGAATTTTTGTCAAATTACAACCAAAATTGAGAGTTGAAGAAATAAAAGTAGTTTGTTTTTGTACTACATCATTACAATAAATCTACAAACTTCATCATGCTTGCCTGCCATGGTATATTGCTCCCCCCTTTCCGTCTTACCTCCTCCCTCCCATTGTGTGTATCTATTCTTCAAGTATGTCTATTCCAGTAGCCTCGAGCAGCTCTCCTCGCAATGAATCGAATAAATTCTCCCCCCTTTCCTTATTCTCAGACTGTCCACTTTGTTTATTACTACATTTCCATCTTTTAATTAATTCTAATAAATCACCTTCTTCTAGATTTTCTATTGTATCCCCTGCTGCTTCATCATATTCGAGATCATATCTACGTGGACCTGATTTAGGTGATGACCACCAAAGTTGTCTGTTGGGTGTTTGCTTGTTAATAACCCATGTTCCGGGTTGGCCTAAAATAATATTTAATACACCTTGTGAGCATGTAATATCTACATCATCCTCATCCAAGGAGTCAGCTTCTTCCAATATGCTCAATCTATCGACAATTTCATCAAGAGTTGCATCTGCCAACACATGATAGTCTTTCTCACTAATAGAAAGTGCATTATTATCAGGCTCAACATGATTAGTTTTCTGAATGCCACCAGCACTGCTCATCCATTTCATGGTACCTTGATATGGTAGCTTCATGGGACTCATAAGGGGAATATTCTTTATCAATGCATTAAAAATTGGCCTTCTTAAAGGCATCCTGTAAACGACAGAGTGCATTGTGTACGTTAACTTGGCGAACTGAAACCTCACCAGGGTAGCTGTGGTGACTCGGAAAAGGACTTCGAAAGACTGGAATCAAAGGGCTCAAGCACATAATGCACCCACTGTCATATACAGTCATCATATTATAGAATACTAGTTAAAGAAATTGTGTTCGTTTGGCCATCGATTTCCCCCATTTCTATACAAAGAGGCCTTGAATCCTATTCAAGGTCGAATCAAAATCATGTTTGATGAGGCAACTGAGGGAGCGGAATCTACTCAGAATAATGGTAGCTATATGACTCTGGATGGTGGGGTGAGTACGGAGCCAGAGCGAAAAGCGGAGTATAACATGGTTGTAGAAGTGCAGAAGGAGGACACATCAGACGAAGGCACTCTCTACGACTCAGATTCTGACTCTGACGATGATGCACAGACACCAGATGACCTCAATCTTCGCATGACAGTATCTATATTAGATGCAGAATTCAAGAAATATTCTTTTCTAAGGCCCATGAGAAAGAATTTACCACATTATGTGCGTAAAGCAAGGAAAAGATTGGGTTTGCCTGAGCTACCACAGCCTGTGGAAGAGCAAAGCGAAGATGATAGTGATGATGCTGGCAACGATAACGTCGATGAAGCAGTCGCAATAGAAGACATATCACCTGCGCTTATGCTCAGTGAGAAACTGTCAGATGATGTAACTAGTATTGGTAAGCCTGAAAATGATACTATAGAAGATAATGATGCATACCAACAGGGACAATTGCCATTACCAACAATACAGCAACAACATAATGAAGATACAGCGGAAACTATAGACGAGTTATTACCTGATACAGAGCCAGATCCAGCAATGGAAGTTGAATCGGACTCTCTACAATCTACTGCTGCTGATGTGCAAACTGATACTGATGTAGTATGTGAGAACGTTGATAAAGGTAATGATGTAGAACAAGGCAATACTGTATCTATCAATACAGAGGAGTCTCATGCTGATGAGGATATTGCTGATTTGATAGAGAACAGCTATGCAATAGGCACATTGGTAGATGTTGCATCACGAACATGGCCGGGGATTAATAAACCAGGAGGTGCTGGTACTATTATAGCAGTGGGTGTCGATCCGGAGGATGGCGATATACTCTATAATGTGAAGTATGCATTGGGTGGTACAGAAAAGAATATAGAAGCAGCATACGTGCGTTCATCTGATATATTGGTGAATAACAGTCTTGTTACAAATAAAAGAAGAAAACAAAATTTACTTGGAAGATGTAGATATTGTCCATCATTTATAAAAGATTGTGGTCATTCTCAAGAAGATAGATTACCAGAATTAGATAATGACAATAATGATATATCAAGTAATTTATCAAAAAAAGAAAAAAAAATAGATAAAAAACAAGTTAGAAAAATCAGTCGGAATAAGAGTAATCCCCGAAGGCGGTGCACGTCAGAGCAAGCTACTGGGCTTCGTAACGGATCTCTTGTTGATATAGTACGTCAAAGATTGACTTCACAACAACAAAGAAATATTAGCAATAGATCTTTAGATAGACAACAAGCATTTAAAACTTATAGATATGGTGGTGCCAATGCTACTAACTCCGTATTTGTCTCTATGGCTAACGATTTGTCTGCTACACCAATAACTGCTTCTGGTGCTATTCTTGAGGTAAACTCTGATTCTGATGAAGAACAACCACAAAATCTTCTACATATGCAAGAGCAATCACCAGCCATGATGAGTGACATACATACCCCGCACTCTAAGGTAGTATCTTCTTCGTCGCCGCGAGGTGCTGGTACTGGCAGAGTCAAGGCAGGTGCTGGCAGTAAAAGTGCCCCAAAACGTTTTGCTGCTATATCTACACAACGTATCGAAAGTGTATTATATAATGACAATGATATGGAGTGCATCCCAAGTCATGGAAATGATCATAATTCTGTCGAAGTAATGAAATATAATAACAATAATTATTTACCATCACCAGAAGAACTAATTAAAGCAATAGGCACTAGTGCAGAGAAATATGCAACTGATATTCAAAATGGTATCATATCTGCTGACCAAGATTTTCTCCAGCCAGAAACACATACACTAGAAGATATTGTAGACCCCGCAATCAATGCATCCCATAATAGTTATTCAAATTCAAATGGTATACATTTAACACATTCAATTATTCTTCAAATAAATCAATTACAACCATTATATGAGTTATGCAATTTAGCAGTACAAGAAATAATTATATCATTAGAAAAATATTCTATAATAACTAAAAACATTGTAAAAGCAGCGAGTGAGTATAACAGAAACAACATTAGTAGTGGTGCCAATGATACTGCGTACGAGCGGTCACGTCCCTATGGAAGCCATCATACTGGAGGTTTAGCAAGAATAGAACAAACATTGGCACAAGCATCACAATTTATGCAATTAGAAGATCAGTTACAGTGTAACCGTATTCGTCAGTCACGGGCTGGTGATGATACATTCACTATAAGTATAAAACAAATTAAAAAATTACAAAAATTAAAAATAATTAATTTCGAAAAAGCCTTAACAAATAATAATAATAATACAATCATAGAATTAAATTCACATTATAAAAAAGAAAGAAAGAAATTAACTATAAAATATAATGAGATTAAAGAACAAGTACAAGAAGAATGTCATGCAACTGTACGAGCTTTACGTGCATTGGAATCGCAATTTATAATAACTTATGGGTGCAGTCCATTAGATTATTGGTTAGAAAATGCTGATGAAGAGAATTCAGATGATAATAATGATGATGATGATGAAGAAGGCGATAGTGAGTTATGGCTACCCAGTGATTCGGACTCTGACAATGATTTGGCTAGTAAAGGTGATACTCACACAACTTCATTGGAACGCGGATTAATTGGTAATACTTCTAATAGTCGTATAACAGGTGATAATGCTACAGTTAAAAGGGCGCGATCTGAGAGAGGACATGTCAGTTGGATGGATAAATTGGGACAAAATAATGTAGAAAAAAAGAAAAATCATTTAAAACCATCTAATAGTAATGCTGCTGCTATTGCACATAGAAAAGAAAGACAACAACAGATTGATGCGCTACTTGCCGACAAGGAATCACCGCAAATGCGAGAGACAAGGAAGACAAACCCAGCTTCTTCTAGGAAAGAAGTGACTGATTCTACAATATCTTCCACAAGTAGTAGGAGCAATACAATTATGGAAGCTGCTGTAAACAAAGACGAACGTAGATCGAATGCGACACGGAGTGTTGGTAAAAAAAGCAGACTTGATTCTGATAAGGAAAATACACGTAGAAATGGCCATAATAGTAAAACCAAAACAAGTCAAAATTCTGCTACTAGTTCTATCAGCAGCGGTAGCATTAGTAGTAACAATCGGGGTAATAGCAGTTCTTCCAATAGTCATATTGATTCCACTCACACTACTGACAGAGAAAAGGCAACTGGAGCATCAGTTATATCTGGAGGAAAACGTATTGGTGCAACTGCAACTCAAAGCATGTTTCCTACTCTAATGCGAACAACCCCGCACAAGTGGACCTATGCACGTTCAAATAAATCTGATAAAAGTAAAGTAGCAATTGTTTTATCTTCAGCGACACGTGCTGATATAGATATACCAGTAGCATTCCCAAACTCATACTTACGACCAGCTACTGCAAGAACTGCATCATCTATAAGCAATAATGCGGATAAAACTGTGGTTTCAATATCAAATGAAGATTCAAAAAATACAAGGAATATCAATGCCACTCAAGGTCTAGATAAAGGCACCTCTACAAAAGGAAATTCTCAATCCCAATCAAAAGTATCTTTGAAGGACACATTAACACCAAGTATTGAGCATCATTATGTGAGTAAAGGTAAAGATACTAGCTATAAAAGAAGCGATAGTGCTGTATTGCGACCGAATCCATACCGCATAGATGCTCCACAGTGGGACAAGAACGGACTAACATTAGTCGTTTTACAAGGTCTTGTTAAATGGTCACCGCCATACGTACCCCAGTTTGTTATGACTGCTATTGGGGTAGAATGCATTGATAGAGAAGATGTAAGTGAATTACTACAAAGTTTACAAGTTGAATCCGACTTATTTGAAGCTTTTCATAAATCTGTATTAGAATGCACGAGCAATGCTCTGACACATACATCTGCAATCCTTGGAAGTAGTCGTAACAATACATCAGGTAATAGCTTATCTCGGTGGAGAAATGCAATAAGATCGTTCCGTCGTGCGTCATGCATGTGGTTACTATGTTTGGATGATCATCTTCCTGTTGTGACTTCAATTCAAGGTGATACTACATTGAACACTAATTTCAATTCAACAAATAATGCTCTTGTACAATGTAAATGGTATATTTCATATATAGCATCAAGTCATAAATATGATTCACTGATATGGAATATATTACCACCAGTTAGTATACTACCTGGATTGAATAGTGGTCCTTCGACTGACGGTGGACCATGGGCATTAGCTTCTCAATTTTTATCTGCATGCACATTATCAAATGCAAATGATGATAATTACAGTAGCACTACTAACTCCAATATCAGTGGAAGCTCTGCTGGTGCAGCTGCAGCAGAGGAGATACTTTTACAAAGCTGGCAATACCTTGGTAATAAAGCAGAACAAATCAATAAGACAACTACAGATATCATGAAGAGATGGAAAGCTTCTTTTGTAACTGATAAAAGCATTCAATCGTTATCAGATGAAACGACAAAAGAAGAAATAGAATATACTAAATTAGTCAATCAAGTTATTGAAGAAACATATGGAGAATTGATGATGATGATGGTGCAAGTGGCTGTGACAAGTATGATGTGTCCTGTACTAATGGAAGCTTGTTTGCGCGCACTACATACATGGCAACAACATAATACTGGTTATGGTGGTGCCAATAATAGTAATGTGGATGTATTGGCCACACAATGGTTACATTTATATTTACGTTGTACAAGAGCTCTGTTGTCCTTTTCTAAATTGTGTTCTTCTTATCTAGGTGGCACTGGTACACAGTCGTTGCCCTCATGCTCACGAGCTATGAAATTCAAAGGAGACCCTTGGATGTGTGTTCACACTGCATTAAATACAGTGGCAAGTGCAGCTGGTGCACCAATGGTAGGTCAAGGTCAATATTGCGGTTCAGTGAATGTGGCTAATGTCTGTAGTGATGACCCCTCACTTGTCGCTACAGTTAACAGTGTGCTGACACCGGCAGCAAGTCATCTCTATCTTTCTGCTGGAAAGCAAAATAATGATCCCAATAAGACTAAAACAACCACAAGACGCGGAAGTATATGTGCAGATACTTTATGGGCACTTTTAGCCGTACATTCAGCCGTGTTACACTGGGCTGAAGTACCTAATGCTTCAGCAGCAGCCACAAGTACTATATATGCACCTACTATATCAGTCATATCTTGGTGGGAAGTAGTAAGGGCTTTATTGCCTGCAGCTGTTAATTGTATTGACTGGAAACATAAAAGTGCTACATCGACAGTAAGTGCTGATGCAGGAAGTACCTTTGATGCAAATAATGCCACAGCTTACTTACATACAGCTCTATCTAATGCTGTTGCTTTGTCTGCCATTTGGGCTGATCCTCTGAAGTTGTTGGAGCATATACTTCTTTTGGCACCATCTTGCCACCGTAAGGCTTGTCTTTGGCCTACAGCAATCACTGATAGCACTACTATTACTAATAGATTAGAAAGTGTTTGCGCAGATGCAAGTGCATGGATGCTGAGCTCTCTATGTCAGACGCATGAACAACATCAACAACAATATCAACAGCATATGTCTCATATTGTTCGAGGCTTATGTGAAGTATGTGGTGTAGAGCCTCTATCACTCAATGAAGGTACAAGTCATACCACTTCTTCATCTATCACTTCCACTACTGCAGCCAGAAGTAATAGTGCGCTGCCCACAGTGACTGGTTTCCTGGTGAAAGCCTTACACACGTACCTTACTTTACATAGTATACCGTCTACATGGAAGTATAATAGAGACACAATTGGCTCTCTTGATAAGAAAACTATTAATCAAGCAAATAATGTATTGAAAAAAATGCGTTTGAAATTAAAAGATGATGCTAATGATCCAATACGCACAATTATAGAAACTGGTGCCACACAACACCCCGTGCCTACACCAGTAGGAATAGAATCATCACATGCAACAAAGAATATATTTGCAAAAGTCATGTTAGCAGTGGCACTCTATAGACCAATTGTGGCCACTATTGGGATGCAACAGCAAGGTAGCAGTGTTAGCACTGAAAGTCCATGGGATTTATTGTTACAATTACAAGGTCGATTAGGAGAAAATGCAGTATCAGCAGCAGAACATGCTGTATTATTATGGACTTTTGCATTAGAAAGTAGTATACCTCTTGTACCATATACAGCAAGTCAAATTTATCCTAGTCAAATGTTACCAAAGCAAATAGCAACAGATGTTGAAGAACACTTTCGTCAATCAATGATGCCGATTTTAGTTCTTTTGAAAGCATTACCAGCACTTGTAAAAAAAGAAAGACAACTTACATCATCACTACATATACATTTACAGGCCCAACTAGTGGTCAGTGCTACTAGTGGTAGTCTTGTAGCAGCTCACTTAACATATCTCTTAGGTAAATCTATAAGTGCTACAGCATCTGTGCCAGTACCAGTAGCCACACTTGTCAATCTTGCAATAGAAACGTTGGAAGCCC
>JACKZZ010013592.1_pt1 | contig 30656 bp, 23 predicted proteins | sample 8027871 | NCBI WGS metagenome assembly JACKZZ01 (sample SAMN15724774, study PRJNA655200) | protist metagenome | isolation source: fluorescence activated cell sorting (FACS) single amplified genomes of... | place: USA: West Boothbay Harbor, Gulf of Maine | collected 2000-07-19
CGAATATCTCGGGGTCTAGGAGTGCCGACACGACGAAGTTGATAATTTGCTTCCGGAACCTGCTCGACACAGTAAAAGGGAAAGAATGGTGAAGCACCAAAACCACAGGCAATGCAAGAAATCGATTAGCACAGAAATAAATCAATTCTCAAACCAGACGAACTTACGCAATCAAGTCGGTGCGGATCTGCTCCGAGGTTGCTGAATCTTCTTTCAACACCAAACGCTTGTAGCAGCCATATAAGTAGGTCACAGCGGACTGAATGGGATGCGCAGCAGACGGCTCACTCGTGAGTTTTATGCACACCAGCTCCGAAATATTGCTCAGTGTGATCATGTTGTAGTAAGATGAAGTGTCCTCGTCGATGTCCAGCGCCTCGATATGAGTCTGCGCTGTTGAGGCGATCGCCCCCGGGCTGAGACCTACGGCGAGCGGCCGCTTCTTCACACTAAAAGCGAAAACATGCTCCATCAGACTGTTCATCAGGCGGGCATGTCGCTCCTGCTTCTGCTCTTCGGTGAGCGGTGTGCGCTTGCTGGGAGATGGCGACCCGCCCACCTCACTGACACCAGTGTTCATTGGACTCAACCCTTTCACCGCGGCGACGGGGGCAGCGGGTGGAGGAGTCGGCGGCAATGCCGAGGCTGTAGCACTGGGGGAAACAGGCACAGCGGGCAAGCTTTTCTCGGTCACTGGTGCGACAGCAGGTGAGCTTGTACGGGCATGCTTCGCGACTCCACCCGAGTGGTCAGGGGAGTCGTTATCATCCTTTGGAGTGGCAAACACAGGATCGGCGGCGGCAGCAGCCGTGGGGATAGCGCCCAATTTTCCAAGCCTCTTGGCTCTCATTGCTTCCTTGGAGGCAGCATCATCAATAGGAGCAGGTGCAGCTTCTACTGGCTCCGCTGGTGGTGGGCTATTACTTTCACCACCACTCCCATTTCCAAATATGTCCCACATTGTTTGTCCTTTGTCGCTTTTCGAGCTGTCAATATATAATCAAAACCAAAAACCAACCCCGAAATAAATAATGCTATTTCGAAGCGATTGACATCAGTAAAGTTTAACTTTTTATAATAATTTTGTGGGTCCTACCGGGCAATTTGCAGCGCATCGAAATTCTTTCCATACAGTCAGCGCTGGAGCAGACTCCCTGGACTCCAGCAGGGACTGTGTAGGAACTTGGATTTCGAAAGAATTACCGAGGAAACTGCTGCTGTTAAAGTAAACCTCCGCAAGTAAGTCTGAACTGGAAACATCACATTTTCACTGGCAACACCTCATGGCCCGCATCACTTGCTGGTCGGGCTGCACCAGGTGCTGTCTGCTGAGACTCTCGAGAGCAGACTGTGCTGGTAGAATACCGGTACCGGTAGTGGAGTTACTTAGATTTACTCTGTTACTCATCGAACGTCTACTACGTGGTATTAACATCGCGTATTATTGTTCAAGTTGAAAGCTGGTGCTTTCCTGCTGCCGTTGAAAGTGCTTACATTCCTCGCAATTCTAATTTCGAAGGAAGGTGTATGCCGTGACTTCTCCTATTTCCTAGTGTTACCTTCACTGTACGGTTAGACATATCACAATATACGTATGCAATGAGAGATAGTTTAAAGACAGTGTGTGTTAGCTGTGAAATTGCCCAGGATGCGGCTGCAAATTTGCAAGCTCAAACGTTTATGGTGAATGCGGTGCCCAGTTGTCAGCATGCATTTTGCAGGGACTGTGGTAAGTTACTTGTTGCTCTTGTATATTTGCTATATTCTATATTATATATTATATATTATATATTATATATTATATATTATATATTATATATGCTGCTGTATTTTTTGTTTATAGTGCGAAAGAAATTCGCCCGTGTGAGGCAATTCGGATGTCCTGCGTGCAACACCATTGTAAAGCAAAGTACACTAACAAATAAAACAGCTGACGAGACTGAAGTGGAACGAGATGCTAAGATTCGCAAGCGTTTGTCGATCGCTGTTGACATTGCGGGTATGCCGAGCTTGGTCTTTTTGGACGGTGAGGATTATCGTTGTCGTAGTTTCTATCATGGCTAGCAGCATAACTGTTGATATTACTCTGACCTGTTGTATTTGCGATTTTGCGCGTAGAGCCGACATCTGGACTGGACTCTGCCGTCGCATTGGAAGTGATGCAGATTGTGAAGGCCCTGGCCATGCAGAATCGCACCTGCATCTGCACTATCCACCAACCCTCCTCCGCGATATTCGAGTTGTTCGACTACCTTGTGTTGTTAGATGCTGGGAGGATGATTTTCTTTGGTACACCAGCAGAGGTGACGGTGTATTTCACTGCCCCTGCGCTTGGTTACACCATGCCTCAAGGACAATCCTCGGGGACGAGTACCGGAAATGTTGCTGAGTTCTTGGTGGGAATATGCTCCAGTGATTGCTCTTATGGGGCGGGAATGGACCCGAAATCGGCGGCGGAATTGGCCACCTTGTACTACAAAAGCGAAGTGTTCGCTAACCACCACCCACAATCACTGGCCGGTAGGGTGGTTGGAGTGAGCGTATTTGCTCGCAAACATGCCACACGGAAGCTGACTCAACTACGCATGCTTCTACACCGATCGTTCACGTCTCAAACCCGCAATATATCATTTGTAAAAGGATCGATTATTCGGAGCATTGTTATTGGTATTATTGGTGGGTTTTTCTTCCAAGGACAAGGAAAAATGGACCCACCTTTCTTTATTAGTAATGGTGTACCAACTGGTCCTCAATTGTCGATGAATGCAATGATTTTCTTTCTTTTTGTTTATATTATTGACAGTAATGACCACTGTATCCCCGGTGTGTGCGCACAAATGCTACAATATCGCCGAGAATTGGCATCGTTCTCTTATTGTGCGTCATCTTTTTGGATCTCTGTGTGTTTAGAAAGTATCCCATTGATGTTCTTCTGTCACACAGTGTTGGTGACCATCCTTTTTCTCGCCGTGCAACTTCCGCTTGACTTCTCGTTTTACTGCTATTTTCACTTCATGCTTTTCCTTGCGACAATGATGTCGTTTTACATCTCTGTAACTGTTGCGGCATGGACAGGTAGCACAGCTGTGTCGTATGCAATTGTAACGAATGTTATTCTGTTTGTGCAATTCTTTGCTGGATTTACTGTCACACTGGAGTCCCTCCCAGCAGCATGGAAGTGGGTATCAAAAATAAATTTCGCTCGTTATGTGTATCAAGGGCTAATGATGAATGAATACCTCCACTATACTGGGGATGACGATGCAGATGCAGATGCAGATGGACAAAGAGTACTGGACGATTTGGGGTTCAATGCACCATCAAAGATGGTCTGCATGCTGTATGTCTTTTTAAATATTGCCGCAATAACATTGCTCATGTATGTCGGTATGATGCCCACAAGACGTAAAGCTGAATACCGTGTTAACATCCCAGAGGATGGCGCCGACGCGATGAGTGGGTGGCGGAGAGCGTTGTCCACTTGGGCTGGGTATGATCTTGGTATCAAGTCGCGCGTGAGCTCAGCAGTGGACACTGTGTTGATCAATCAGAAACGGAGTGATTCTGGGGAGGAACAACGAATTTCCATGCCTGTGCGCGAAAGCAGCCTTCGCTGGGCAGACAACATGAGGTGTGACTTGGTCTTTCACGAAGTTAGTTATTCTGTGCCGACGGAGAGTGGTGGGGTTTGTATTCTGCTGCGCGGGGTGTCTGGCCGTGTCAGTCCAGGCGAACTGTGCGCTTTGATGGGCGAGTCAGGTGCAGGAAAAACGACACTTTTGGATGTCCTGGCGGGTCGAAAATCTACTGGTGTTGGGACAGTGGAGGGCCGTGTTCGCTACTCTGGCCAGACGCGCTCAGAATCTATGGCGTACGTGATGCAAGATAATGTGCACATAGGAGTCTTAACAGTCCGTGAAAGCTTGTTATATGCTGCACATCTTCGTATGTCATCCACGTTCACTGAAACGGAGAAGCATAACCAAGTGAATAGGATTTTATCCATGTTGTCACTAACCGAGCTTGCTGAGGCACAGGTTGGTGATGAAGGTGCACGAGGTATTTCTGGTGGCGAGGCCCGGCGGCTCTCGATTGGCGTGGAGATAATTCATATGCCGGATATGATCTTCCTTGATGGTGAGTTTTGTGTGCTGGTGCCAGTGCCAGTGCAAGTGCAAGTGCGATGCGATGTGTGCACCGATGTGGATTTGATCCATTCACTTATTGTCTTCTGTTATGCTGACACATTTGGCTGTTCTTTGTCCTACTTGTGTAGAGCCAACAACTAGCTTAGATTCGTGGACAGCTCTGGACGCGATGAAGTCAGTGCGAAAGCTCGCAGATGCGCAAATGACAATTATGTGTACCATTCACCAACCATCCACTGCGATTTACGATCTATTTGATACGCTTATGCTTCTTTCAGCAGGCAGAGTGGCATATTTTGGTCCTGCTGCTGAAGCGGGTAATTTCTTCATGACCTCGACGCATCACTTCCATCTTCCTGCTGCAGATAGTACTAGTACGGCAGAATTTTTGTTGGATGTATGTGGTGGTCATTACCAACCTGGGGATGACGTGGTAGCGAAGCAAGCAGAGTTGGCCGATGTTTTCGCGGCGAGTGAACAGGGCAGATCAGTTACCCTGTCGGTGATGAGCGAGGTCTCCAAAACGAACATGTTTCGGTCCAGTTCTTGTGAAGCGTCTGTTCTTACCAACACGACTGCAACCACTACCACTACCACTAGTCTTATCTCGTATCACACGCCTACAATGCATCAAATCGCTACGTTGTGCAAACGAAGTGCACTTAGAACTTGGAAAAATCCCACTGCAGTCACGTCATACTGGATTCGACACCTCATCATTGCACTTTTTTACGGCTCTTTGTATTGGAATCTGGGCGGTGGGACCGATATTGCTCCATACACCAACCGATTAGCTCTCATTTTCTACTGCTTACTCTTTGTGATGTTTTCTCACATCCAACAAGTTGCAGTAGCTTTTGAAAACCGATTGGTATTTTATCGTGAACGTGCTGCTGGTGCTTATGGTGCAATTCCGTTCTTTATTTCTTCATTTGTGATCAGCATTCCTGCTGCAGTGGTGAATGTGTTAGTCTTCAGTGGTATTATTTATAGCATGGCTGGCCTGTATCCATCTGCAGACAGGTTTATGTTCTTCTTCGGCAGCTTATTTCTCTGTTCACTAACCGGGCTGTTCATGTGCCACTTGGTGGCCAACACGTGTTCATCCTCGCAGGTGTCACTCACCATTTTACCTATCTTTATTTTTCTGGCCATCATGCTTTCTGGTTATATTGTTCTCATCCCTGATTTGCCTTTGGTTATTCGTGTGTGGGCACCCTACTGTTCCTTTATGCGCTGGAGTTTCCAAGCGTTGGTGCTGAACGAGTTCATCGATAATTCTGAGCTACCACTGGGCTCATTCTACATAGCGGATTTTGATTTCTCTGCACCAGGTAAAGATACCTGCCTTGGCATTCTGTTTTGCTTCACCATAGCCTTCATGGTTCTTTGTCTGGGAACACTAAAGTATATTAACTTTGAGAAACGTTAATGGGTTTTGTTATGAATGTGCTATGCTGTGCTATGCTATGCTATGCTGTGCTGTGCTGTGCTGTGCTGTAATGTAATATAATATACTGTATACCCTGCCTGTTGATGCTGATCGTGCTGATACTATTATTAATGAGTATAACAAACGTATTGAAGCAAAACCCCTTAATATTCGTGTATAACAAAATAAGTATCGCGCCGCTGCACTGCACTGCACTGCACTGCACTCAAATCTCAGAGAGAGAAAGAGAGAAAAAGCCCACCAGTGCAGTACTTCATTTCTCTCTCAAGCATTACAACTTCACCTTCCTTCGATCTCTAACTGGACGAGCTATCATTGTCATCGTCATCGTCAGATGCATCCGAAGACTCTTCAGATCCAGACTCAGATTCATCCCGTCTGCGCATCCTGCTGCGTAGGTCAATACCAAGGTCTCTGGACATCTGTATCATAACCAACATCTGCTGTGTGTGGCTCAGCAAGGCAAAATCAGGCAACTCTTCGTCTGATTCTTCGTCAGATGATTCTTCGTCTGATTCTTGATTTGCACCATCTTCCGCTTTCTCCTCATCGCTGCCCTCAGTGCCGGTATCTCCGTCAGACTCCACATTGCCGCTAATGCGCGCCCTGGAAGAGTCCCCACTGCGCACTCCACTGGCAGTGGGGGTGTTATTTTCTGAACGTTGCCGTTTCAGAGAATTCCTGGAATTCAGAGTAGTTCCGCATGGTACAGCAGATGACGCTGACTCAATGCCCGGGCCCGTGCCAGTGCCAGTGCCAGTGTTCGAGCTTACATCCATAAGTAGGACCGGGTGAGATGGCGAATCTGAGTCGACACCCGTGCCGGCGTTAGCCCCTACGGTATCTCGCACGAGCTGGATCAAATGAGCGCGCTGCAGCTCGCGTTCGTTGCCTAAGGTAGCACCAGCAGTTGAGCTGGAGCTGGAGCTGGAACTAGAGCCTGAGTTCGAACTGGAGCTGGAGCTTGAAGTCGAGTTTGAAATGGAGCTGGAGCTGGAGCTAGAGCTGTCCTCCCCCCTATCTTCTTCCTCCTCCTCTTCTTCCTCCTCACTATCACTGTCAATGACACTCGCCACGTGGGATCCGAAGAATAGCTCCAGCAGCGCCCGTGGCACTGTGCGATAATAACTTCGCAATACATGCGCTCTCCCGCCGACATCACTGCTGGGGGCAATGGAGCGCACGCTCTGATGGCGAGATTGAATACGCTGGTTGCGGTTGATCACGGCAGCAGCCATACGGGCTTGCTGCTCGCAATATGCCTCCACTTCATTTTCGGACACTTCACCTTCGCTGTCGTCCGTTACAGCCCACTGCCGACTGTCTTCCCTGGGAGACGGAGACACATGAACTCGTACCTCCTCGTTCTCCTCAATTCCATCTCGTTTATAAGGAACATATTCCCCCACGGGCGCCCAGAGCTTCGCATCGTGGGATAGCCCAGAGGTGGCCAGCATGGGCAGTGTAGGATGTGGTGTGAGACAATTCACAGCCCCACGTGAGTCGGCTTTAAGGAGTTTCACGAGCTGGCCAGACGCACGCGACCAAATGAACACATGTCCGCAGTCAGACCCCGTGCAGACAAACTCAGAGCGCGTGCCCAACCAGGCGACAGATTTGACCGTATCTTCATTGATATGCCCAGAGAAAGACATCAACTGTCCTTCCACTGCTTCGGAGGTATCCGGGGGTACAGGATCAACCAGTGAGCCGGATGAGGAAGAGGATGAACTGGGTCCGCGAGCCGCCCCAGCTGTCCCCATGCCGTGAGCCGCCCCAGCTGTCCCCATGCCGTCATCAGTGCTTGCGGTGTTTCTCCCATGCTTGTCTACATCCAGAGCGTATATCTTCTCCCCACTGTAGCTCAGAAGTATCTCATTGCCTTGTGCATTGTATCGCACACCAGTGAGATGAACAAAATCCTCTGAACTCATATGTTTCGGAGCATAGAAAGTATTCGGAGAAACGAAGTTTCGTAAATCATATTGTTGTGCAAGGGCAAACTCTCCCCCAAGACACACGCTGGAAGGATGACAAGGGTTCACACACACTGAGAATATCGAGCGGGGTGATTTATTATCATCTCGGAAGGTTGTTTTCCCCACCATCTGGCCGTTTTTAGCTTTACTCAAACGGACGTCAAATACACAGCACAGCCCATCCTCGCCAGTAGAAAGGAAGCAATCAGGTGAGTTCGGAATAAGTGCAATCCGATGCGCCCGCCCGCGGTGTTTATGGACCAAATCGAATGAGTTGTGGCGGTTGACATCTGTGATCAAGACACAGCCGTCAGCAGCACATGTCAAGAGCCTGTTACCACAGGAAAACTCCAGATCTTTTGCAAAAAATATGTTCCTTGTATGAGCAGTTTCAAATGATTTGATCATTTTTCCAGATTCAATGGAATGAAAGTTAACATATGTATCATCAGATCCAGTGATAGCCACTTCTCCATCCTCGGAGAACATCACAGTATTAACACAGCCAGAATGCCCTCCAAACACACGAAACTTGGAAAGTTTTCCCATCAGAAATGGAGATGCACACAGTGTTCTTCGTTGTAACGCAGCATTCGAGCAAGGAGCCAGCTGGCTGATTTGCCGATTAAGCAAATAAGCTAATACAGATTCTTCACCATTCAACATCATGAGTGATTATCAATTGTGATTATGTCAGCACACGATCAAGATTCATTCAACAAACGTTCACCATCCTGTTCTAGTACAACTTCAAATCGAATGATGTTGGTTAAAGTATGGTGGCCAGGTTAGAATATATAATGTGGATTAGATTGCCTGTAATCCGAACAAATATCCAGCTCAATGTTATAATTACAATTTATTTATAATTACAGGTATTGGCAGATTGACCAGGTTGAGAAATCAGAACTGACTCGTCTGCTCGACTGACAGACTGACAGCAGTGACGGTGGTGGCACCGTCGCCGGGCACCTGCTGCGCACGAACGATGGCGGTTGGCACTGAAGCGCACGGAAACTGATCCTGATCCTCGTGATGTGATAAAACGCTATTGATCCTTTTAGAAGGTGTGTACCATATGTATGAATACCATGGTAGGAAATTTTGCTATTGTTTGTATTGCGTATGTTGCCTTACCTGGCTTAGTTTTATTGTCTGGGCATTTAATCACGTCGTACAAGTGTGCCTTGATTTCGGATTGAGCTTAGCACCATGCGGTTTGTTGTTAGTCTTATTGTGTGCATATACATACACACCGCTTATGCATCTCTTAGTGATTTATTATTCGATCCGCAAAGCGATTTCAACGTATTCACCACGAACAAAAAAGGTGACACCTTTGGCATCGTTGACTGCAAAGTTCTAAACGGCAGAGAAGTTGGTGATAATCAAAAACTCTTTTACGATTACGGGGTATGACATTGCTACTGACTATAGATATTTACATGTGCTATTTTTCTTACTGGTATGGACGTGTTTTGCTGTGTAGATAACGCAAGTAACTCGAGGGGTTGAAGGCAGCATCTTTAACGCCCGTGTGAAAATATCTTTTGAGACTAGTGTCAATGATGAAAAGCTGGTTGCCAGTCTCATTATGGGACGTAATAAGAAGAAAGAACTCATGTCGTACACCCAGAAGCTGACTGACTCCTCAGATCTCCTTCAGTCATCTGCTGTGTATACCGGCGGCTCGGGTGATGGTCGTCATCGCGCTTATATGGATATATTTTTGCATATATGGACCTCTTCGAATTGGCAGGAAGAGACAATTCATCGTCGGTTGAATTGCAGCCAGGAGCACCTTATTTCTTGGAATTTCAGCTAAGTAAACCGAAGCGTGTGGGTGAGCTGCGTGAGTGCGTGCGTGTTGAGTCGATTTACACTGGTCTGTTTTCCAGCAGCAGTGGCGCCACAGATGACGGCGGCGGTGATAGTGAGCCACCAGAGCACACCAACACTACTATTCTCCAGACGGTGGTTAACAATGAATATGTGACGAATGAATTCACCATCGTGGCATCTGCTGTGAACTCCAGTCTGAGCCTGTACCATGTGCATAACTTCGGCGCTATCGGTGACGCTTTGCACGATGATACGGCTGCAATTCAGGCTGCAGTGGACGCCGCGGCTGCCACCGGCGGAGTGGTTCATATTCCGGTGGGTCGCTATCTTCTCACTGAGACACTGCAGGTTCCTGCTGGTGTGAGCATTGTGGGAGAAGGACAGGGCAAAAACCCCAGGAACATGGATGGACTACTCGGCACGGTGCTGTATTATCGTGGGTTCGAAGCTGCCGTGCGCGTGACCGGCGATCTGGTTACTCTGCGTGATTTCTCTGTTTACGACGCTGGCATCGGCGGTGGTACTGCGGCGGTAGGTGTGCTCGTGGATGCTGCAGAGGGTCGTTTCCTAGAAAGCCTCGAGTTTCACAGCTTACTGATATTCCGCTTTACAAATGGAACAGCATTGAAATTCTTTGCTGATGGCGGCGGGGCGGTTGCATACAGCTCATTTTACGACCTCCGACTGCGCAATGCCAAGATTGGGCTACACATACACTGCACAGGTGTATCTAGCTCCTTCATAAACTCGAATAGTTTCTATCGTGGTGCGATATCTGGTGGTGGATTTGATTATGGTATAAAGTTGGATGGACCGGGGGCGAATAATAACAATAATTTCTATGGGATGGTAATTGAACCTTTTACCTCTACGTTTGGACACTTGCATGTGACGGGGCCTATGTCTCAGATTCATGGTCATTTGATTCGTATCGAGGCTGCCACCCAACCGGAAGATGTGCCGATGATATTCTTTGCAGATGATACGTATGGTTCTTCTCTCTCTGGTCTGTTCTCCCACGGTTTATTTGTTATCAACCGTCTGGCACATCAGCTAGATATCGCTACCGGAAAGTTTGTTGGTCATGCATTTTCCAATGAGAATGAGTTTGTCAACACTGCGTTTCAGGGACTGAGTAGCACAAGCAGTGCTCTGCCGGGCTGGACCTTAACGAACACGCCCTCGACGGAATCCACAAATGTGTCTGTTGTGACTGACACACCGCGCCAGATCTTACCCGGATATAACGTGATTCGCCTTGTCATTCCTCCTTCCACCACCGCCACGTTTAAACCGACCACAGCACCACGCCCTTCACTGGCCTCGATGTATCGCTCAGTGACATTTGGAATGTACATACGCTATGTCGATACCCCTGTGGCCGCGACATCCAAGGTATACGCGACTTATGACACGACTGAGACTGCTGTGACTGCTGCTGGTGTACACCCTGCCCAGTCTTTGGAATACTACTTCGTTTCTATGATTGGCGGTGTTCCAGCAACACCTGATGGTGCCACTGCTCCTATTACAATCTTCCCACTGTTTATTTTCGAGAATTCGGATTCTTTGAATCCTTTGGTGGTGGAGATTACTTGTCCAACTTTTGCTTGGGGGGAAGAAACTCCACAGCTTGAGAGTGGCGCGATTCGAGCTGCCGGTGGTACAATGTATGGTACTCTGAGCACCGCGGTTGTGTCTGTTATTCCACCAATATCAGGCAATTTCTATTCACTACCCAAGGAAGGAAACACTTTCTTGTTTGACTCGACGGAATTTATTTATCCAACCATGACAAGACTCAATTTTGATGGTGAAAATCGTTTCCCTAAAGGGACAGTGATTACATTGCTTTTCTTAGTTGCAGATGTATCTATTGCTGATTCGGTTTATATCAATGTTAAGGGGTCCTTCACAAGTACGAGTCATAGCTCACTTACTCTGCTGGCTCTTGACGTTGGGACTTGGGTGGAAGTCTCCAGGGATTTGTAAATTGTATCCAGTAGGGATTCCTATCAAATATATCATGATAAACAGTACGGTAATACAGTAATAATAATAATTTAGAGAATAATTTGCAATTGAATTATCGTTAACCAGTGTTTGGAATTACTATTGAACATAGCCGTAGTTGCAACTTTTTCATTTAGTGTGTACCTGGTGTACTCAGTGGTGTATTGATACGATACTGCTGTCAGCAGCAGTCAGCAGACTGTGTACCAGCAGCCTTATTACTGTGTACCACTGAGCAGCAGACTGTGTTCCTGCTGCTGTACCAGCAGGTGTACCGGCTGGTGTACCGAAACCCAGCAGGGAAACCACGGCCAACCACACGTGACCTGGGTGACTTTGAGATTAATGAGACGAGGTACCACTGAGGTACGCCCTTAATTATTACTGATAATAGTTACTATCGGCCCTGTACCTAGTGTACCCGGATCCACTAGTACGTGCGGCTCTCCCTCTCTCTCTCTCTCTAGCTATAGGCTTCACATTTTATTAATACTGACATTTTCCTGTGTCAACGTTATTCAGAATGGAGTTTGTGAACAACGATATTGCAACGCTGCGCGCTGCACTGATCGACATGAACCAACCGATTGCGAAAAGGTATTGTTGTTTTATTTTATACCGTATAAGATGTTTTTTGAAAACAATTTATCTGTTGCAATATTGTTACTTTCAGAACCCATGCAGCCTTTATTCTTCGCACCATGGGAACAGAGGAAGCGGCGGACGTGCTTTGTGAAGGTTAGTAAGTGTGTTTGCTATGCTTTTGAGTTTGTAATGCGCATGTGGATATTCTATTAATACTGTCAAATAATTTGTGTATGTTATGTTGTAGTACTACTCCAAAGAGAAGATTCAAGTCTGCTTCGCCATGAAACTGCGTGTAAGCATCAGCTGTCCTCACTTACTTGGTTTACTTTCGTATGATTATCACAACTGGGTGCTCCTCTGTAATACTACATCAAATGCTTCGCAGATGTGTTGGGCCAGCTCCAGTTCCGTAAGTTTTGCCAGCCTCTTTCCGACCTTCTTGAGTGCGAGACTGAAGACCCATTAGTGCGCCACGAGGTTAGTGTGTTCATATGTTGATTGCGCTGTTTTATCTTTTATTATCGTCGCATATCTACATTTTCTGTATCTCTGGCGTTTTTCTGCTGCTAGGCCGCTGAGTCTTTGGGGGCGATTGGCGACGCAGCTTTTTTGCCTGTACTGCGGAAGTTTTCTTCACATGAGCTGGCTGAAATCTCGGAGACCTGCCAGATTGCAGTGGATCTCATCGAGTGGAAGGCCACTCAGGCTACTGAGGCGAGCAAACATGGTGGCACTTCTGGGGAGTACCTTTCACATGACCCGGCGCCACCATTTGTGGCTGGAGAGTCCGTTGATGGGACCAGCTTTCCACACGAGAAGCCTTTGTCCGTGGATGATCTAAAGGATGTGCTAATGGACCCCAAGCGCAGCCTTTTCCACAGATATCGGGCGATGTTCAGTCTGAGGAATATGAATAACGACGCCGCTGCGGCCGCCATTGCGGATGGATTTGGAGACAATAGCGCGCTCTTCAGACACGAAGTGGCCTATGTTTTGGGCCAGATGCAGCGCAAAGTAACGATCCCCCAGCTTACTGTGGTGCTGCGCAATACCGATGAACACAAGATGGTAAGACATGAAGCCGCAGAAGCTCTTGGTGCGATCGGAGGAGAGGCTATCGAAGCTATTTTGCGTGATTATGAGCAGGATCCGGAGGCAGTAGTGAAGGAGAGCGCGTTGGTGGCACTGGACACAATCGATTATTGGACAAATTTCCAGCAAGATACTGCTGTTTAAAATATGAAGTTTTAGTGGTCGGATATGATACAGTTTGATATCGTCATACCGTATGGTGCACACGACAGCAGGTGGTGTAAGCAAGTGTTCTCAACATGACTATTCTGGCAGAGTGCTGAGAATGTCCGGCAAAGCCCTCTTGTCGGTCCCGCCACAGCAAACGGGCACCTCCCTTGGGTCCACATAGTCGAAGAGTTCTTTTGGTGGCGGCGAAGCGCTACTAGAATCTCCAGACAGTAGCACAACCTTCTCTGCAGTACGCTTGTCAAGGAATACACCCACCATGGACCAGATGGTGCGTGCCCACCAAGGAAAGGGGTACAATACAAGGCGTTTCAGGCGCTCAGGGTAGTTATCACTCAACACCTATTAATACATACAGTATACATATACGGATAAGAGAATCAGAAGGTGTAGGAGCAGGTTATGCTGCTTATTGTGACAATATACATGTATACTACTGATAGTGTTTCTGCCCTTACCGCTACAAAGGCCTTGATGAAGTTCATATCCGCGGCGGCGTTCGGCCCACCTTCGACATTCGAGGTGTGCACCAGCACAGTAACATTGATGGTGCTAGCCGTCGACAAAGCGACATCAATACAGTGCGCTGCCCCTAACACATGCGTCTCAGGAGAGCCTTTGTTCTTGTCATACAGCCCACCTCGAAAGTAGATAACAGGGGTACCGTCACGAGCAGTGCCGTGATAAAACATGACTTCCGATTTGTACACAGAAGAGAGCTGGCTTCGCTTCAATGGGAAGTTATTGGCTCTCCAAATCGTGCATTTCTCGAGCATTTCCGATGCCGCAGCGACATTACCCTTCCGGGCCACTAGATAACGTACAATATCTTCGATAGAGCAATCTGGGTATTTAGCTGTCATTTCCTTTGCAGCGGGACCATCAGGTTCACAGCCTGGAAGATAGGGTAATACAACAGCTCTTCCACTTTTTGCAGTAGCGGTAGCTGTCGGTGGACTCAGCGCTCCTTTCACAGATGCCTCTGCGGGCGTTCCATTATCAACTAGCGTGTTAGGATCAACAGCCTTTTCAACTTTCTTTATAGGTGTGACTTTACTATTTTGAGACTCAGAAGCTGCTGCAGCAGGGGCAACGGCTTTGTTTACGGACTCAACTCGGTTGAGAGTATCCCATAAGAAGATGATGTTAAAGGTTAAGATCGCGAGAAGTAACAAATCATCGTTTGCAATCATCATCATTTCTCCCTGGAGCTTTTTCTTGGGTATTAGCTAGGGATAAACAGTCAATAATAATAAATTCAATAATATAGCGTTCTAACACAGACTATGAAGACTAAAATAGAACCAAACTAGACGTCAGCTAGAGATACCTCCTGGTATCTATTACTAAATTATTTAAATTAACAAGTTAACTTGATTCTGAATTATCAATATCTTGGATATATCAAATATGAATTATCATGTTGTCGACTGCTGTCAGCAGTCACATCCAGGACATGAAATGATCAACCGAGGGTTAATAATGATCGTTAAAGCCGCGCACACTCTACCAGCAGTCCCACTCCCAGTGACTGAGACTCCAGACTGTGAGCTGAGTGCAAAAACAAAACCGTCGGCATGACTCGACCGACCCGGCGACGAGACTTTTTAAGTTTATATATTGATACCAGGTATATACCAGGTATAGAGAGTTATCTATTGCAACGATATGCTTGATGTAAGGGATATACACAGCAATGCAGTATTTTTTAAATTGGAGCTAATTGATCTTGTTGTTTTTTCGTGGTCATCGATAATGAACCTCTTGGTTGCTGTGTGGATATTTCTGGCGCTTTGCGTGGTCACTGTTGACGGCCAAGACCATGGTCAGAATCATGCTGCCCGGGGAGTAAAATTAAAGCATAGTAGACAGTTTCTGAAGTATGCTTGCGTGAACAACGATGTAAATGTTTGTACAACTCCACCAATGACACTGGCGAAATTTGATGGAACCGCGTTTACCACAAGAGGACTGGATTTTGTTCAACGTTCTATACCAATGAAAGATTTTAACATTTATAAAGCCATATGCGAATCAAAACGGATATTGGAGTCAGGTTGTGGTGTTGGTAGATCAATGATGGAAGCAATGGCTGTCAATCCTGCGTTGAATGAACTCAGAGGTTTGAACAAAAAAGGATATGATTATGGTCAGGTTTTACCAGGAGACACGGCATATTTGGACAAAGTTGCTTCCATATATGATATTCCGCGGCGGTGTGTCGCCAACTCCACCGCTGTCAAATATCCTAATGTGTCTTTAATTAATGATGTACTCGTGGATGGACTAAATTTGGACAATGCAGCGTATGATTTTATATACTCACAAAATGCGTTAGATATTGCAAAAGTCGAATCATCTGATTCGTATAAAATAATCAAAGTGTTTGCAGGTTTGTTACGTCCAGATGGAGGGGTGTTTCTGGGTGGTTTAATGTACTCGTATGCTTATTTGTACAAGTTTAACCACCCAAGACCAGATTTGACTGAACGCAATCCAGTTGAGAAGTTACTGCTGTCTCTCCATTTGAAAAATTCATTGGATATCATTCCAATTAAGTATATCAAAGTGCAGATAATTGACCATTATAATGCGTTTACCTCTGATTTGGATATCCTTGTGTTTGCTTTTCAAAACACCATTTCGATGGCCATGGTACGAACTACCGATGGTCGATGTGGTCATCATCAGTCTGCGTGCGCCTTGCGCGACTTCATGCGCAAGGTGACTGTGATTCCCGAAGTGGAGCTACTGATCTATGCACACTATCAGAAAGTGCGTGGTATCACCCCAAAAGCTAAGGGTTATGCTGAGTATAAAGCTAATAATGTCTTTGCAGCTGAATATATGACCACACTCTTCGCAGAGTTGACATACTTAGAAAAAGCAGGCAAACTCCACTTGCATAGCTGGACTACCAATTAAGTCCGATTGGGATAATATACGATAAAATGTGGGGCTTCTCGTGATGTCTATGTGTGTATGGCTGGACGGAGTTTGTGCTGGTTTGCTCCTTCTTTGCTTTTTTTTGCATTATACAGCAATAATATTAACTTAGAATCTCTTTTTGGACTGCAGATTGATTTGCGTGGTTATGTGTGTTGGACAGTATTTGCGTGGTTATGTGTGTTGCCAGTTGCAATATGTAAATCAAATAATGTAACCCAGCAGCAGATGACTGTTTCAGTGTTTCTTCATCATTGACGGACTGGCGGATGGACTCAAACAGGTGCTGCAAATTTCATTTTGCTTTGCCGCCCAAAATTAACTGTATGCTGGTAATAATGTACATAATGTCCTTTTAGAATAACATCGACAAATAGTATTCAGTAATTGGTGATGTATCCATATTTTAACAGAACAGTGTTGTTAATAAAATAATAAATTATGCTTCAGGAAGTGAGTCGTAAGTTTGGTGTAAGCGAATCCTCCCCGATTTCGTTTCAGCAATTGACCCAACTCCAGGCGGATGCATGGGATGGGAATCTATGCTCTGAGCCGCTACGGCCTATATGTTGGAGACTATTTTTTGGTTGCATCTCAACGAAAAGTCAGAATGGATGGGCTACAGATTTCGAAGAGATTAGTAACAATTACTTAAGCTTGAAGCAGAATGTGATCCCGAAGACAGCAGAAGTGAAAGTGGATCCTCTATCTGCGCTGCTTATGGAGAAGAATGAAGAATGGGATAGCTACTATAAGGTATAGTATAATACTAATACAGATGGTGTCATTTAGTTAGACGCTTCATATTATTTTTAAAATTAAATATGTGTTATATATTGGCAGTGAGTGTGACTATTAACTGTGACTTTGTGGTGACAATGTCTGTAGAGTGTGGAATTGGCCACTTTCATTAAAGGTGACCTGGAGAGACTCTATGTCACCGGTATTGAGGACGAGTATTTCGAGCTGAAGAGAAGGCGTGACATTCTGCTGAATGTGCTCCTGGTGTGGGCATTGCGTCATCCGTCAATCTCTTATCGGCAGGGCATGCATGAAATCTGCGGACCGTTAGTGTTTGCTCTGGAGACAGGTGATACTCGCTTGTCTTGTTGATGATTGTTGTATTTGTGAACTTTGGCATCATTACAGTGAAATGCATATTGGTGTAGAATATCTGGCATGGAATTCACTTATTTCCAGAGGTGATATGAGTGTCGACAGCCATCCACTAGCAAGGTTTTATGAAGGAGAGGACGGTATGGATTTGTTTCTGGAGGCTCACTGCCATGCTCTGTTCGCGCGAGTGATGGATCATTTGGAGCCTCTATACGACCCAAAAAATGGGCCTGCTGGAGTCCCCGCCATTGTAGCTTTCTGCAGCAAGATTCAGGAACACTACTTACGTCAGTACGATGCCGAGCTTTGTGATTTACTTGAAGAACGCTGCATCCAATCTCACTTGTATGGCATGAAATGGACTCGGTTACTATTTGGTCGTGAGTTTGCTCTGTGTCACTCGCAAGGTATGCGTGTCTGGGACTTCATTTTCGCATACTGTCTAGAGACCTCAGGGGCCAATTTGCAGCCGAGCGACGTTTTGTCTGAGATCAGTAACGTTAACACTAGCAAAGAGGCCTTGTTGTCCAAATCTCGCTATGGCCCACATTCATTGCTTTTAGCGGGGGTATCAGATATCATGATATCGATGGTGCTTGCGGTAAGTCACCAACACCAGTATGCCTCACCAGTACCCAAGCCGAACGCGATGATTTTGGGATGCTTGTCTTGTTTGGTATCGTTGACTGTTGTAGATCCGGGAAGAGCTGATCGACGCTGATGACAGCATGTGCCTCGCGCTGCTGATGAGATACCCGCAACCTACTGAGGGCGACGAAGATTCTGGTGTGAGCAACATCACATCGATTCTGGACACAGCTGATAAGATCCGCAAAGGAACTTTTAATCAAGGTGCATTTGCAGCAAGACCAAACTCTGTTGATCGGAGAAGTGTCAATGGCAGGAGGAAATCGTTCAACAACCGCAGTGGAGGTGGTCCTCTGCGCAAAGCTAGCCCGGCTGCGGAGCCTCCAGTGCCTCCTACAGACGCAGACAAAAGTGCCATCGACGCCCTGCTAGCCTCTGGTGGAAATGCTGGAATTGTATCAGACCAAGAACAACCTTGTGATTCTTCTGCAGTGAAGCACAAAGACTCGGTGAACAGCTGGCTCAATGCCACGCCATCACTGCCGCTATTCTTATCTGATGGAATCGAAGCTGGGAAGAAGGTAGCTTCCAGTGCCACTTCTGCGCTGTTTTCTCACACAGGCGCTGCAAACAAGCCTGAGCAGGGATCTGAGCTGTTTCCTGCCGAACAGCCACAGCCAAAGGCGGCTGCCGCACCACGGATCCGCAAGCGGGATATTATCAAGGCATTAATTATTCCTGGTGCGAAAATGCCTACGGTGGGGGACCCCCTGGCCCTGGGTGTAGACTCCGCTGGTGGAGTGGGAGGTGGAGGTGGAATGTCCAAGGACCAGGAGGATGCAGGTGGAGAGCAAGAATTCAGCTTATCTCACACTTCGATCGCGATGGTTGATAAGGCTCACCCGCAGCCTACTGCTGCTAGCATGCCGATGTCACTGCAGAGTATGTCAGATTCACTGACGCACAAGACAGCGAAACAGCAGAATTATGATTCCATGTCAATGGATGAGCTTGTGGAAGATCGACTGAGAACTCTTTCGGAGTTGCTGCGGTCGGTGCCGACACAACCAGAGGCGGCATCTGCTCTGAAGAAAGGAAGCCATAGTCATAGTCACAACACCATATCAAATAGTTTCATTGCTGATAAAATGGAGCTACTTGCCGATGTCTTAGGAGGGCTATATTCTGTGCCTGAGTATGATAACACCTTTATGACACTAGTTAGTGGCCCTAGTGGCAATAACAGTGGTACAAGTGCGAGTGCGAGTGAGAGTGAGAGTGCGAGTTTTGATCGAGACGGAACAGGAGGAAGTATTAGTAAGGATATGGGTGTTTCTGCAGATGATCCTCTTGGTGCTGCGAAAGTTCCTGTGAGCCCTCCAGTGAAGAAAAAGTCAGTGCTGATTGGTTCTGGGTATGGAGCAAGCCCATTGCCGCTGCTGTAGACGGTGGTGGGCGTGGCGGTGTGCTTGGGGTACTGCTGGTGTATGTATATGATGTGTGATACCAAGTGCAATGTATTGCTAAACGAAAAGCCTTAAATATTTGCTAAACCGTGAACACGCCTTCCTTCCGCCCTTCCTTCCTTCTTTTGTCCCCTCCTTCCAGCCGGTTGGCCTTAAGGCCGTCGAAAGACATAGTGCTTGATAAACCGGAAAGTCTTATCCTGCTGCACAGAGGCGACCTGAAACCCCAACTGGGTGAAGCGATCCACCCATTGGTCGTAATCCACACAATAGAACAAACAGTTTGAAACAGGCATATCTGCTTCGAGAAAGATCGTCTTCACATGTTTAAGCTGCCTACGCAAGCTAGGTAAATTCTTGGAATCTTCAAATAAATTGTTGATGCAACCTTCACAATCAATAAGTAGCGTGTCAAAGTGAAACCCTGACGATGATTTGCCCTTGTCTACCATAAATTGTGCACCTGGTCCGCCTGCTGCTTCTGCAAACTTTTCATTCATCATATCAGTCAAAGAAGAAAATGTAATTGCAGGGATAACGGTGCTGTTGCTGTTACTGTTACTGTTACTGTTACTGTTACTGTTACTGTTACTGTTACTGTTACTGTTACTGCTACCCGTACCTTCGGGAATAGAATCACTGCTAATTGCACTGGTATCTGCTTTTTTAGCACGCATAGAAAGTTTTTTCCCTCCTTTTCCTTTACCTGTTCCTGTTCCCGCTATGCGATTTCGATTCAAACTTTTGCGTATAACCTTACCTTCTTCAGTATGAACAGCTCCTTCCAGGTTATGTGTTTTCATATCTACTGCAGGTATAGCTTTCGTACCGTATCCAGATCCAAACACTTGGATAGGTTTTAATCCTACAGCACCATGAAGTATTTGGAAGTTGCAATTGTGACTCTTCCTATTATTTTCCAAAGCTCCCCATACAGTAGGATCTATTTCCACACTTAGTAACAACCCTGAGTTTCCTTGCAGATGAGAGATTTGACATGATGTGGTACCATATCGACCCCCAAGCTCTAACACAACAGAGTCTTTGCGAAGAAATTTATTAAGAATCACATGTTCATCAGTTTCCATATTACAATTAGCAGGGCGTTCACGTTCACCAATAAAACTACAAACACTAACACCAGATCTTTCATTATCAGTAACAGGAATTGCAGGTTCATTAGGAAGATCTAACAAAGGATTTAATACTTTTACATCTTCCAACACAATAGCACCATATGTATGAGATAAAAGTGCAAATAGTGTTAAGATTATCACTTCAAAAAGTGCTAATGGGACACGACCATGAGCCATGACCATGAAGTGTGATGGCGATGCAGAACTTTTACTACGGGTCATGAAATTGTCACATCCTCCTCTACCTCTCTCTACCTCTACCTCCAATCCACATCCACATCCACATCCACATCCACATCCACAGCAATTTGAAGGCATGGTTGTAATTATTTAAAAGTACTTTTTAAATTACATAACTTCTGGTCTGAAAACCTCAGTCACTGGACCATCAGTCTCACTGAGACAGTCTGGAGTCCAGGGAGTCTGGTCAAGAAATATTCAAATCGATTTGTATTTGAATCTCACCTCTACTGTTGACATCATTTATAGGTAGAGGTATGTTATACGGACAATACTGAAATTATCACTGCTTTCAAGCAGTTCCCTCGAGTCGATATTTCGAACAAGGGAATTAGGGGATTACTGTGTCGGTACCTCAAATAATACTGAAGTTATTGATACCTGGATAACGTCACCTGTAACATTTAGCCAGGATTACCTTCTAAAAAATAAAACTATATCAATTACCATGAAAATAACTGTGAAAGAAAAAACTTGCTTAGGGCATATATTTGGCTAGAAACGATATCAATGGAAGGATTCCGTGAAGAGTTACAGCGGTATGTGGACCAAACCACAACCTTACAAGCTGAGAATGGTCAGCTTAATGTGCAGCTGTTTGAGCTCAAGCAAAGGCTTGTCGAGAAAGACCATGCGGTTGCGGAAAACTTAAAGACAGTACGTCAGCAGTACGTAAGAGAGCTTGAATTGGCGAAGGAAAGCTGGAGAAAACAAGCTGTTAAGTATGGACAACAACAGAGAGTGCTGGGTCGTGAGGAGCCGTCTCGTGCCGCTTATAGTGGCTGTGATATTGGAACTATGCAGTGCAGCATGAACATCAGTGCATCTGTGGCCAGCAATGATGCAATAGTGAGCAACGCATTCATCGCATCTGGTCACTTCACGGTTATGTTGGTGGATTTCGATGTGGCGGATCACCACATCTCCATTGTCAACACTACACAGATGAACATTAACCTTAACGGGTGCTATCTGCTGATGAACAAATGTGGAGACCGCTATGATATCACCGAGAACATTGTGTTGGAGCCGCGCACGAAACTGTCTGTGTGGTGGGCCAGTCACAGCAGCGACAACGAGCATACCACGCAGCCAATCACTCATAACATCCAACAATTCCGCCAGTGCTCCTCAGCCCTGTCACTCTTTTGGAACCGAACGGGCCACAATGCTGCGCACCCTGAGCACAATGTCCCAGCATTGTCGATATATGAAGTGGCGCAACTATTTGACGCTTCTCATCGCAAGATTGCACAAGTGGTGACCAACCAAGTTATGTTTTCTGTGTACTACGACTATCCTTTGGAGGATGTGTCTGCAATCTTCACTAGCGACAAAGCGCACGACCACTCCCGAGCGGATAGTACTGGCAGCGGTATTCCTGAGCGGGGCTCTGACCTGAAGAAAGGCTCTGATATATCGTTCGTGTCTACTTTGGATGACTCATTCCAAGGCCAGGGAGGCAGGCTGCGGCGGAGCTCTAGAAAGACTACCGCGGCGACTCCGAGCTCTGTGAGCAGTGCTGGAGCGACACACCACAACGAGCACGACCATCACCCGCACCCAGTACCGCTGTTTCCGCACAGCCACTACACGCGCCGTAACACGCGGGAAATTATCCGCTACGTCGAGGACTCTGACGAGCTACTGATGGACTACAGTGCCGACGTGCTGTGCAAACTGGATCGTTATTCCAAGCGCAGCCTTGGTAATGTGCAGTTATGTCACTTCCACCAGGCATCATCTGGTGCTTTGTCGAAGATATTGGATGTGGAAGCACCAAGCACTGTTCATTATCAGTTCAGTTCATGCCACTCTCTACCCACGAGCATCAACGTAGACACAGTACTTAAGCACGGATGCATAACCATCGAGAACATATGTGCCGAATACGGTATTGACCTCCACCCAAAGTGTGAGATTCAGGTGGTGTTCAATGACGGAAGTTCAACAAAAGACCTTTTGAGATTTGCTCTTGGACAATATGTGATGATTCCTCCTCGCCAACGTGTACTGTTAATGGAACCTAGTGCTGGTGCTGGAAGAGGAAAGGATCATGTGATAGAAACGGAGGGTTGTGGTGGAGTGATCGCGCGGCTGCAGGAGTTATCTCGATCTTTTGATAACCCTGTGGGTGCACCGAGTGGCAGTGGCAGTAGTAGTAGCAGTAGCAATAGTAGCAGTGGCAGGGATGCACCAGTACGTACGCATAATCTTCCACTGTGCTTCATTACTCTGGTGGACCAGCACGACAGCTTGCTATTCTGTGCCGTTGTGGTCAAAGAGTTGGACATGGCACAAACTGTGTTCGCGGCGAATGCACGTTCGCTCTCTAATAAGCACCCGCTGCGGCGCCTTCAGAACCATGGCCCTGCTGTCACGCCATCCTCTTCGCCATTGAGTGATGCCAGTAAATCCTCCTCGGAAAACCGTAAGCGCAAATCCGATGACAATGATGATAACAGCAGCGGTGATATTCAACGGAAGCGAACTACCGGTATAGGTTATAAGGTCAATAAGTTTTTTACCAGTATGTTTGATACATCAGAGCAGTAGATTGACGGTTGGTAAATTGGAGTGTGGTTGCGTTCAAGGTATTGCGTGTGCTATCAATACAGTATTTGTATTTGTATTTGTGTACCGTACTGTGGTCGTCACGAGTATTAGAATTTTTGATTAATTAAAGGGCATTTCAAATGCAAGTTTACTAAGGGTTGTCTGTATAACAAAGAAAGAATCAGCCACCAGGTGATTCTCAAGAGTGTCTCATTCCATTTCGCTTTACTTCACTTCACTTCAACGTCCACATTTCCAGTATATCAACAGGGAATTGAGATTGTCCAGCCAGCAAACAACCCGCCTCCGGGCTACCTTTATTCATTCCGACACCAAAGCAGCCTTCTAGCTCGCTGGAACCACTACTGAGGACCCCGCCGGTATTGAATAGACATAAATCGCGATTTCCAACTTCAAATTTATTCTCTGAAGCGATGAAAGCATGCGGAACAGCACCAGTACTGGCACCACTAGTACTGGCACCACTGCCACTGCTCCCAACACGGGGATTCTTGCCATGGAATGATATTTTCATGTCCATCGTCATGCTAAAGAGGAAACAAGAGGGACTCCCGGAGCCAAGAGAGTTGTCTCTGATTCGATGAGATAAGTACACTCCAAAGACAAACTCACCAGAGTGTATAATCAACACCGAGGGACATTCACAGTCAGGTCCCGATGACCGTTTGTAGAGTTCACCGAGAGAACGATCGTGTAACTGCGACGAATACACTAATCGTGGGACAGGCCATTTACCACCAAAGAAAGGGATAGAGAAGTAGAGCATTTCTGCCTCTTGTGGCTGTAAAATTGACCCTCCTTGGAAGATTTTGTCCTTTGTATGAGCTCTAGCAGTGTCGGTGGTCTGTTTAAGTTTTCGTCCAGATATCGCTGCAAGAGAATTTTGTTGGCGCAGAGGCTCTGCTACTTGCTCCAAGTCAAAAGCAGTCATGGCCGCAACAGCTGCAGGACCAGATCTGGCACCACCGAACAAGCTGCTTCTGGTCATTGTCGTTTTACCGCTACTGGACGCGGCAGCAGATCGTTGATCCGCGGTCCCAGAGACGCGAAGATTGTCCAGTGGCGGAGGAGGGGGCGCCGCAAGAGCAGTTGCCCCTGCACTTGCCCCTAACCCCGCCCCAGTACCACACCTTGCTCCTCCATTTCCTTCAGCAGCAAGCATAGATCGAATTGAAGTGTCAAATACTTCACAAGGATTGTTTCCGACCGGCGTGGTCTCGCCAAGCATGTTGCTCCAGCTACTTCCACCATATGTTGTCGCAATAGATGCCGGAACAGAGAAGTTCAAGTGCTCTGGGGAGGGTGCTGTCTTGCTTCCGCGCGCTCCCGCTCCACTCAAGAGCGCCATCTCGCGGCGCACGCTGAGAAGAGTGTCGTCAAGGACCATTTGCTTGTCGCGGCACACGATTTTCTCAGCAGGCTGACCGTCCGCCGCATACACAGAAGACCCATCATTTTGCTGAAGCGATAACACAGTCTCCAAGGCACTCTTGCGCTCTGGCCAGGACCCTGTCGGTACCTCCTCAGCACCACTGGTGACGCGCATATCGCCCTTGACGACAACAGCGGGGTTCATGTTTTGCACGGCAGCCACTTCTGACCCTTCATAGCTAACAGCTTCGACTTTGAGAGCAGTCAACGACTTCCATGAGTGTACGAACTGGATATGGTCAGCAACATTTCCACTAGTAGAAAGATCATGTTTAGCCCTCTGCATCCTCACACCAAGCTCATTACATTGAGCCATCTGACGCAGCACTTCTGTTTCTGCACTTTTTAACTCAGCAAGTTTGCGTCGTGTGAATCGTTGTAAATCAGATTGAGCTTTCTCCGCCAATTCTGCAATACGCTCATGCTCTCTTCCATAATTCGCGTTCACTTGTCGAGTTTTCTCTTCAACAATGTCTAGCAATGCATCCAGATGGTCAACTTTCTCCTGTAGCGCCACTCCTCCAGCGCTATCTGGAGCCGCTTGTGTAAATAATTTAGTCGCTTCACATACAGGGACTACGTTCGAAGAGGAGGATAACCCCCTGCTGTCACGCTCTTGTGCAGTCAGCAGCCGACTAGAAAAGACATCATAGAAATATGAGGATTCCCCAGCAACTTCTGCGTCAAGTTCTTTAAAAGCTCGTTGATAAAGCGCTTGTTTTTTGTCAGTACAAACTTTGAGTTTAACATAATAAGTTGGGAGCAGACGTGCCGAGTTATTGATATAATACCAGTGTTGGTTGCTGTTCTTTTTAGCACTGACGTCTGAGTAGTACAAACTGTCGTAATTCTTGGGGACAATTGTAGATCGCTGATCTGTTGATGTTGTGACAAAAGATTTCCCCACAGCTAGAATACACATAACAAATCCAGTCACTTTTTCAGGATCAACTTTAGTTTTTCCATCCACACCATTTAATTTTCCAGTGGTAAACGTCATTCCAACGGTTTCAATAGGGAATGCAAAGCCACCATGAATTGATGATAACACTTCTTCTTCAGTTCCATCAAATATGTCTTCTGTGTTCAACCAACAATCTACTTTCAAAGATGAAGAGTAATGCTGGTCAAACTTAGCATGTAATAATGGGTTATCAACTTTCCAAATTTCTAAATCTGAAATGAATTTCTTGGTACCAAGAATTGTTGCAACATTGTTATGTGCAATGTTGAATTCATCAGAAAACTTGTCTAGCCACCGACCCTCGGACATTCTTCTGCAATAGTAGCAATACACAACTCAGCTAGAAACACTATGAGTGCAGTGAACCACAATAGAAATAATTCCAACAAGAAAAAAGTATATAATACGTGCTGTGTATTTGTTTCTTGGAATATGCCTTCAATTTGGTTGTGTAATGGTGAAAAACTCGACAAGACAATAACAGTTAAATAATGTACCTTGCAAACTCAGACTGGGACTGACAGTATCAGTGAAGAATAAAATTGGCAGTTGAAGCACTGCCAGTCTGCACCTGCTGGTGCAGCAGTGTGAGCATAGCCTGCGGTACCGACTTTCGTATTACCCCCTGGCCAGTGTGATCATTGAACCAGTGAACCTCAGCCTTGACATGGTTATATTATTATTTAATAATAATAACTTATAACTTCTAACTTTTAAGGCCTAATAGTAACTGTTTGTTGTTGTAAATTCTCTCATTGAAAACTATAATAATGGCTACCAAGATGCCATTTCATCGAATTTTGAGCATTAATTTGTATATTTCTGAATATTGGTCATGTTAAGTTTAGCTGGGTACCTGCTGGTGTTAGCTGCATTTTTGGTGGCGCTGGTTCAAGCTGACGATGGAGGTAATCCGATCCGCATACTCGCTAGCAGTGACGATGAAAATACTTCTACATTGCCATCCATCGACTCGAGCGTATATCGTATTTGTGCCAATGCATCATATATAGGATCAAATGTGGATATCACGTCCACCTTATATAACTGTGTGGCGAACATGGCAGATCCTGTATGTGTACCAAGTTATCTCAATGGTACTAATGTTACTGATGTTCGATTAGCATATAAAATTAACAATCTGATGAGTGTGGCAGAGATCGAGATGACGGCCACTATAGACTTCTTTTTCCGTATCTATTGGGTAGACCAACGTTTCAATTTCCCGGAGCTGTGGGAATTGCTAGCAGATAGTAAACCCGAATTATTACTTGATGGTATAGAATTAAGGGACATGATCCGTGATGTCAGCAACCCTTTGAAGGTATGGATGCCAAATATATACATGACGAATGCGAAGGAAGTGTCATTCCTTGCAGAGACAATTCGTTTGCGGCCAGGCGGGATGGTGTTCTGGTCGCGGCATGCAGTGGCCACATTGCAACAACCAGGATTTGGTAAGCTCCATGTGTTGTATATTTAGACTCCATGCTCACACCTTGCTGGCGATGTTCTTGTTACTCCCAGACTACCTCAAATATCCACAGGACAGTCAGCAGATTGTCATCAGTGCACAATCCTATGGCCTGAACAAGAATGTTGTGAGTGTCAATTTCACCAGCTCATCTGTGCCGCTGATTGGGTACGTACTGCCCAGTCCGGTGTCGTTTATCACGATTGGGGGAGTGACGAACTTCAAGAGAAACCCTCTTTGGACCTATGACTCATTCTCTACGGAAGTTTTTAATCCAAATTTTGGGTCAACATCCACCGGCGCCACGAAAGACACGTGCTATGGTAAGTCAGCCTTGCTTGTAGCGGCTATGATTCAGTCATTACGTTACATTGCATTGTGATATTTCTTGATTTTGTTGATATCTTTACCCCTTCCGCTGTTGTAGTATACTTGAATATTATAAGGCAAAGCTCCGGAATCATTTACCGACTCGCAGTACCCATCATGCTTCTTCTGCTGTTGGTTGGTCTCACATTCTGGAGCGAATACAACGGACGTATGAACACCACGATAACTATTCTACTTGCGATTTCAGCACTATATATCGTGATTTTCCAATCGATTCCTATGCTTGGGTATCTGACTGATTTTGATGTTTACATCATCACGATGTTTCTCATGATCATTTTGGCTATTTTCTTACATCAAATATGTTGTCGTTTACATGCGAAGGCAGATCGTTACCCTTTGCGTATGATCGCATTACGAATTATTGAGATTAGTGGCAAAGTATTTGTAATTCCCTGCGTATTAATTTCATTCTTCTGGACATTTAAAGAGATCAGTGTGAGTCGTGAAGTGCTTGATACAATAACTGCTCTGTGTATATGTGCTTCTGGATATATTTTGCTACGTGAAGCTAATGGGTTTAAGCAAGATACGGCAAGAGCGATGAAGCTTTTGAGCATCAAGCTATCTGATTCGGCAGAATCTGATGTGAAGTTATTTGAGTTATTGGTCTTTAACTACTACAGCTATGGTGTTGCTAGCACTTCGATACGCTATTTTCATGAGCAACAAAGATCACGACCTGGAGCTGGGACTGAGGTATGTGTGGACAAGGTGCCTGACTTACGTGCGAGCATGGAGGTTGAGATGCAGGCACGGGTGGTTCAAACGGCGTGCAACCCCTTGAATGACTCTGTTGGATTACCACCTGCGATGAATGAGTGAGTCTGGTGATGTTTCATATTTATCTGCTCATATTATCAAACTTACTATTGCTGTATTATTAAGTGAGCGTATATAAATTACCGTACGTCTTGGTACATGTTCTTTCTCGAACGTATAGGTTTTGATAATTTGAGTTTATTATTTTTGATGATTAAATAAACAAGAGCATTGATTGTGATATTGCCCCACAAAATGTAAACACTCTTGCTACTGTACTTGCAATAGATAAGAGCGTTATTTAACAAAATCAGCAGCAAGGGAGAGCAGAGTCTTCACCTTCAGCGCAGCATTCACCTGGCCTTTGATCTTAAGGGTTCCCCGCATATAAGCAAACTCAGGAGAAATCTTACCCTTCGCTAGTGCTGCAAAGGTTGAATCGCTGCATATAATCTTGGCGTCATATTTGACTTTCTGTAACTCTCCTGCACTGGCCGTCTGTACCTGCACGACAGAAGAACTACCAAGTACGTCTTTGCCAGAGCAGTTGAACACCCAGTTGTTTACAACTGCATCGCTGTCCTCCGCCGTGATGTCAAAGCAAATCAAGGAGCGGATCTCAGAGAGAAGCTTTTTGCGCCTATAGCGTCGACAAAAAAGAGCACACACAGTCACTAAAAAGCCCCCTGAGAAAGCACACAGCACTCACACCGCAGAGACAATGTCACGAAACTCACACTACCGGGTCCTCCAGCAGTGCATTGTGCACTGCCGTAAAGAGCGCCGTGCTCTGAAGCTTGTCCACCGGTGTCATCGGTTCTCCGCTCTCTGCGACATCAGTGGTATCCGAGCCACCAGAGGGTGTAGCCCCCGCATCAGGGACATCTCTGGGAGCAGGACCTCCATTCACCAGCATGCTCGTGAATGTCGTGATGGCATCCGTAGGAGACGTCGGGTAAGCATTATCCCCTCCGAAATCGCAGATCGCCTCGATATTATTCGCGATGTCTTCAACAGTGGCAACTTTGTCTTCGTCAGAATCTCCTATCTTGCCGCCTAGGAGCACACCCTCGGAGCGCTCCCAACGCATGCTTGAGTACCAACCCCCACCGACTTCGTAAACCCGACCACTATGCGCATTGCTCTCATGTGCGAGATATGCCACAATAGGGGTCACATGTTTCGGATCCATCTGATCTAGGAGTTCTTCTGAGAGTAAGTTTTCCGTCATGCGACTGGCTGCCACAGGCACCAGAGTGTTCACAAAAATATTGTTTTTCCCTCCTTCCTTGGCGAGGACATTGCTCAAACCAAGAATGCCTAGTTTTGCGGCAGCGTAATTAGCCTGACCGAAGTTACCGTAAGTAGCAGCACCAGAACTAACGTTCACGATTCTACCATAGTTTTGTTTCTGCATCAGTGGCCATGCTTCGTGACACATGCGGAAAGTGCCCAGCAGATGCACATCAATCACTGATTGCCAGTCCTTCTCTGTCATCTTATGGAAAGATTTGTCTCGAAGAATACCAGCATTGTTTACAATAATGTCAACACCACCGAATGTGTGTACAGCATTTTCTACAATTAGTTTCGCGTCCAGCACATTGTTACCATCGCCAACAGCATTACCACCGAAGTCTTTAATCTCTTGTACTACTTGCGCAACACCGTCAGATATCTGTAACTTGCTGCCAGTGCTCACTGCACTAACCGAAACAGATCCGGACATGCTACCACCTAGGTCGTTAACCACCACATTGCAACCGCGCTTGGCCAATTCCAGAGCGTATGATTTACCAAGTCCACCACCAGCTATAGTCATGCAAAAATATGCAAACCAAATACAAGTAATAAATTACCGATGGATGCAATATTTACCAAAGCATATGTATATACGTTTTGAAGTCCATTCCACATAGTCACATCTTACCTCCAGTGACCAGCGCAGTGCGATTAGCAAACAACAAACGATTCATCCTTACTAGCAGGTCTAAGATATTTATAATTAGGGAATATTATAACACATGTTTATGTTGATTTTGATGACACTGTCTGCTTGCAATTGAAACCAAACAAACTCAGTATTCCAGGTAACGTTATCACTTATCAGTTAGCCTGGTTACCCAGCTGGGTCAGCAAAAACATGGTTGCCAAGTTGTGGGTCAATTATGATGACGTGCTCGGCTGTGGGCTTGTCAGTCAGTCAGTCTTGACATCCAGCAGACATCCTCAGTGAGTCTGACAGTGGACATCGCACCAGAGCCAAAGATCGGATCCAGATCC
>JACKZZ010022882.1_pt1 | contig 30644 bp, 35 predicted proteins | sample 8027871 | NCBI WGS metagenome assembly JACKZZ01 (sample SAMN15724774, study PRJNA655200) | protist metagenome | isolation source: fluorescence activated cell sorting (FACS) single amplified genomes of... | place: USA: West Boothbay Harbor, Gulf of Maine | collected 2000-07-19
TATCAATAGAACGATTCCGGATCTTCATCAATGCCGGAACATCAATGAACCTGCATGGCTTGTTAGATCTCTCTGTGGCATAATTAGATCAATGAGATGCAGCTGCTGAAGATGATTGAACACTCAAGTTACGTTACCATTTCACCATCTATCGCACGGACGTGCAAAGCGTAAAGAGGGAAGGGAGCAACGACCCTACTGCGGAATACGGGATACTAAGAAGAGTACAGTGTTTTTTCAAGATCTCGATTCGTGATCGCCTCAATCCTCACTGCCGGGAAGTTACAGCAACAACACATATGTATATGTTGCAACTGGTGGTCTTGCTTACACACGCTGATCGACGTGATGACAAACTTCTAGGTACTAGATGCTTCTTCAATCTCGAGCACATCGAGATCTTCTCATGCTTCACTAGATGAAGCCATAACTACATCACAGAATCCAGCAGCATTTCTGTAAAGACCATGACCATCATCCCCGCCGCGAACCCGATTTTCACCCAAAAATACTTGTTCCAATTGACCAAGTCTTTCCAAGTAGAAGAAGCTTTCGTCATTCTCGTTTGGTTAACGAAAGCACTATTCCCTGTCGGCGTGCTGGTCGCACTTCCGCTATTCACCGGGTCCCAACGGAGAGATTCCGGTACTAAGTCGTAAACCACGACCATCATCATGACCCCCGCGACGAACGCCAAACACGGTTTCACCGGCAGGGTTGTGTTGTCTTTGGAATTCCCATTGCTCACGGACACGAACAACAGCCCCAGTGCCGCGCCAATCGGCTCGGCGATACCGGATAGACTCGCGAGCCAAAAGGCGAGCTTCGGTTGGTTCGGCTTCGCGGCAAGGCAGGGGACCGCGATCGCGATGCCCTCAGGGATATCAAATGGAAAAGTGTCATCTGGGTCTGGAAGATTGCGAGATTTGTCATGCTAATCTGGCATGACTCTGAACTCTGTATTGCGTGGCCGCAAAGCGCTCCTCCTCCCTGTCATGCAAAAACGCAGTTTCTCATGCAGAGTACGCAACTCAGAACCATGAAAAAAACTTGTCATGCTTGGCGGCGCATTACAGTGAGCTCACTATTCCCTTCCTTGCATCACAAGTTTCCAGACCCAGAAATTTTTACACTTGATACGGGATGTTGTGAACAAGAATTCCGAAAGTTATGGTGATCCCGAGTTGCGTGTTTTCCAGAGTGGAGATCGCCACGGCTAATCCCTCGGGGAAGTTGTGAAGCAAGATATCAAATGCAAAAATGTCCGGGTCTGGAAACTTGTGATGCAAATCTGTGAATCGTGGGCACACTACAATACGCAGCCAAGCATGACAAGTTTTTGCACGTGCCATGTGCTTCGTTTTCTGCAGTGCAAACTGCGTTGTTGCATGACAGGCAGGAGGCCGCGTTCCTGCTTACGCATCACAGATCCAAGCGTCATGCCAGACAAGCATGACAAGTCCTGCGTTCTTCCAGACCCAGACATTTTTGCAATGCATACAAGAGGGAGAGAAACAAGAGCATCGTGATTCGCCACGACCGTTTCCTAGTCGCAAGAGCGCCCTGGTGGCTGGAGGAAGAGGAGAGAACGGAGGACTTGGAATTGTTCTCGCCTTGGTTAGAAGTATTTTGGTCTGCCGCAAGAATCGCACCGCCGGCGATGTGCATTTCCTGTTCGGTCCGGGGGGTCGACCCTGAGGTTGGACTGGCCAAAACCCGGATCATCCGGTGATCCGCTGTGCTGCTCATAGTACTGGTCCCGCTGTGCTCCGAAACAGTTGTATCCGCCAAGTGATCTAATCCCGTCTTCGAATGCGGGCCCCGCCCGCGCGGAGAACCCCCGCCGCCCCTGTTGTTCACGACCGTTGGCGAAGATCCTGACTCGCTGTAGTTGACGGCCTTTTTGCCGCCAGCGGAGGTTGTTGTACCACCACCGTCGTGGTGGAGGATGGAAGTACCGGAGTGAACCCGCACAACCTCCGGACTCAAGATTGTCCTGCTCTGGTGTTCTTTTCCTAAAATCGCCGCTTTCTCCGGGTCGGAGTTCGGGTGGGAACCGTTGTCCGGGTCGGATTGGGTGTCGTGGGAATGCTGCTTCATCTCATCTGGGTCGTCCTTACTGCTCAGGGAAAACTATCCTGTGCAAAAGTATCGTACTCGTATAAATGCAAGCCCTGCAGCATTACAAATCTTGTTTCCAAGGCAAATCTGCATTACAAATTTTATTTCTCTTGCTGAGGAAATTTGTAATGCATTTATACGAGTACGATACTTTTGCAATGCATAAGAACGGGTCCCCCGCGGAGCTTCTGGCTTTGAACTGCTGCTGCTCCACGTCTATCAAATGCAAATATGTCTGGGTATGGACGAATGCAAGGTTGTAATGCTTGTCTCACATGACTCTTAAGTCTGTAATGCATGAGCAGAAAGGCAGCCACTTACCTGTCATGCAAAAATGCAGTTTGTCATGCTGGAAGTGAAACACATCATGGATACGGAGCGCAGAAATTTGTAATGCGTGGCTGTGTAACGAAGTGCGCCCACCATTCCCAAACTAGCATCACATGTTTCCAGACCCAGACATATTTCCAGTTCATAACATCATCCAAAACGTAGTCCTGCGTGTCCGGTAACGCGAACTTCGACAACATGATATTACAGTGAAAAGTGCCCCCCACCCCCAGAGTGGCAAAAATTTGTGATGCGATGTTTCCAAATGAAAACTTTTTGTCATGCATGAAAGGAATATGAATCTTTCTGATGCAGATTCTAGTGGTGTTTCGCATCGCTTGCATGACAAGCACGGCTCTTGCTGGGACCTTTTGCAATACAAATTTTTGCTATTCACGATCGGAAATCTGTGATGCTGATACATGCAAGAGAGCGAATGTTTCATTTGGAAAGGTTTGCAATACAAATGCTTTCAAGTTCGGGGGTGGGGGTATTTTTCATTGTAATACATGAAGTAGAACACCGCCCCCAGCGCGATGAAGCACAAAGAGCCGAAAATCTCTTTCACCGTATGTGCCTGTTCGTGTTTATTTTCCTTGGCAAAAACCTCCTGTAGGGACAGAAGCGACACGGCGGTCATCACGCCGGAAGCCAGGGAGAGAGAAAACGCCATCATCCGGTTTGTCATCCGACCCTGGTTCAAAACGACAATCAACGCGCCGATGGAGGTCGACGCGCCGGCGATGACCGAGAACAGTAGTGGCTGGACCCAGAAATTTCCGGGTCGCAAGGAAGATCCGCTGGAATTGTGGTGAGTCACAGATGATCCGCCCGTACTAGCGGTCGCAGAATGTTGATCCGCTGCTAGGGACGAGGAACTGGCCGCTCCTGGCTGATCCGGGTAATTATTCCCGGCAAGTTGCTGCGATAACACCATGGTCGTGTCACTGTCTTGTTGCTGCTTGTAGTTTTCGTTGTCGCTATTTATCTTCCTGTAGTTATTCGCTGCGTTCCCGTTCTTCGTGTTGTGATGATGTGGCCTGACGGCAGAAGTTCCACCTTCAACTACAGGGGGCTCTTCCGCCTCAGCGTCGGACGAAACAACGGCTGAGTCACGTTGCTCCAGCAAGGTTCCAGGGGTGGGCGGGAAGGTTCTGCGCCGGCTTCCCCGTTCCGTAAGGGAAGTGGAGGCTTTTAAAGATCGGCCGCCACGGTGACGAGAGGTGGTAGTTGCCGTTCGTCGTGCTGGTGTGCCACTCTTGCTCCCTTCGAGTTGAACAACTTCGTGGTCGTCTCTACTCGTTGCGTGTTGAACCGGTTGTGCGTTTGGGTCTGGTTGTGGAGCTCCGGCGGAAGAAAGTTGTTGCTCTGCAGCAGCACGGACCGCGAAAATTTGTGGCGGAAAAAACTCCTGCTGCTGTGATGTGGTCGACGCAATGAAGCTGGTAATTATCGAGTACAAAGACAAAACACTCTTCGGGGTCATAGTGACGCCATAGAGCAACAGTCGTGAAAGAAATACTTAAATGGAAGCTACGCTAGATGTAGATCTTCATTATCTTCTCTCAACATTTATAATTCCAGCCGTATCAAATAGATCGTCGCTTCATATCTTGACAATAGACAGGAAACAAGCTACTTCACAAAAAGGCAGTTCAGCGTAGCACCGAAGAGACCAAGACTCGGAAACAAACAGCCTGCAAAAACAAGAAAGATGAGAGCACAGAAGTAGGGTTCATCTTTCGTCCTCATACATTGCAGAGCACGAACTACAGTGCTGGTGCTATGTGATGTTTTGATGTTCTGATAACTCGACCTCGGGATTGTATTTCTGAGCTGCTCAACTTCAAATTTTCGAGGGAACACTCGTCGTCGGTGGAGCAGCGTCATTTCAAACACACCGAAAAACTACAGGCCCAAGATCGGACACGATCTGGAGGTTTTGATTTTCGAATCAACACCGATAATATTCGTTGCCGTAAAAAGATGAATATGAATTTGCGTCGTGTATCTCGTGTAGCTTGGTGGAATGATTCTGTTTCAGAACAAGATCATGCATGCAAATCAAAGTCGTGAAGACATTTAGGTTGAGACTGTAGATGCAGCGCACTACCAGTAGATAGTGTAATGGAGTTGAGATAGTCCTCGTAGTAAGTTCTAGTTTTCGATCTACATCAAATCTAAAACCAAAAGTCTACTAGTAACTTTCCTCTATCTATTACACCTCGGATACAGCACTTTCGACCTCTGATTCCTCGTCAAATCCGTCATGATAAACGGAAACTGTGGTTGCCCTGTGACCGCTCTCCCAATCCGCTGGAAGCCGTACGTTTTCGTCCAGGACTGAATGGGCACCCGATCGCCCTTATCAAATGCAAATATGTCTGGGTCTGGAACAATGCAAGGCTGTCATGCTTGTCTGGCATGACTCATAAATCTGTAATGCAGGAGCAGGAAATAAAGGCCTCTTGTCTGTCGTGCAGAAACGCAGTCTGTCATGCGGAAAACGAAACACAAGAGCAGCTCAAAAATTTGCAATGCTTGGCTGCGTATTGCGGTGCCCCCACCAGTCACATTTTAGCATCACAAATTTCCAGACCCAGACATATTTGCATTTGATAGTTCTCCTTCACCCCCGTCATCTGCTTTAAACCTGCTTTGAAGTGTGGTAGTTCCGCCTGCTCCTTCACATCCATATAGCCCCAGTTCCGCACGACTTTTTTGTACGAAAAATCCGTTTTTGTCGTTTCCCCCGTCGGCTTGGAAAACTTATCGCCCCGGATGTAGAGTCTGTCGTGAAGGTTACAGGCTTCCATGTCGTCTTTCGATGTGAAGAGGAAGGTTTTATCATTATCCTCTTCATCGAACAACTCTTGACTGTCCAATAAAGCGCTGTCGAACAATTCCCCGCCTTCTTCCGACCCGAATCTGCTTACGGATTTCGATATGAAAGTGCACAACTCCCCCTCCCCCTCATTTGTCATGTAAAGTTCCAAACTCACCCTTTGCCTCTTAGCACTGTTTGCATGACAGACTCCGAAATAATCCAAAACAGCCCTACAATCCTCTAGGAATTTGTCATGCAAAAGCTGCATCCTTGCCAGCGCTTGTGTTGCTGTTCATGCAACACAAATGAGGGGGAGGGGAAGTTGTTGCACACTCTCGTATTCGACCGCGACTGCCTCCTTTTCGAAATGAACTTCCCGAAACCAGAAGATGCGGTTTGGTTCATTTTGTTCTCCTCTTCTAGCTGTTTTTGCTTTTGTTTCTCCCTCGCGATCCGCTCCGCCTCGGCGATCTTTTGGTACATCTTGTCGTTCATTTCCGTCGTTTCATTTCCAAAGTTCATCAACCCGGACATCCCAAACGGATCACTCACCCCGCCCTCATCCGAGCTTGCCCCCCGCATTTTTTCCAAATTGGAAATCACGCCGGCGGATTTCTGGGACGGGGATAAGGAGTCTCTGGATTTTTGGGAGAAGAAGGACTGTTTGGATAGATTCTATCCAGAAGAAAAAGTGTGTCAGTGTAAATTTCTTTCAGGAACAGCATCACAAATTTGCTCTGCATGACAGAGAAAACCTGTCATGCGTTGCTTGTAAGTCAAAAGCAAAACACACATGAAAAGACGGCTTCGTGGCTGTCTGGCATGACAGGTATAACTCCTATTGAATGTAGTTCTGCAACACAAATTTACACTTACACAGTTTTTTTCTTGCATAGATTCATGGAGGAATTCAGCAAATTGTTCAATTCCTCGTCCTATGAACTGCAAAAGTATCGCACTCGTATAAAATGCATATACAAATTTCCTCAGCATGAGAAATGAAATTTGTAATGCTGATTTACCTTGAGAAAAAGATTTTTATATGCATGATTGCAATACGAGTACGATACTTTTGCACAGGATACATCCCCCGGGAACAATTCATCCTTGCTCCCCATCAGCATGGATTGTTCCAAAGTCGCCCCTAAGTGGTCTTCGTCTCCAATCGTGGACAGAGACCTGTGCAAGTGCTTCGTCTGCGATTTCAAAAATTTCTTCAACGGCGCTTCGCCGAAAGGTTTACGTCTGATCGTCCCATCTTCCATCGTTTCGTACACTATTCTCTGCGGCCGTTCTGGGTTCTTTGCCATCAACTCCTTTTGTTGCTTTTTCATGTCCGTGTCGATCCGGAAATCGAATTTGTTCACCGTGCGATACTATGCACTGTAAAAGCATCGTCAACTAGTATAAGTCGCATGATAAATTAGCTCAGCATGAAAAATGAAATCTGTCATGCTGATTTACCTTGAGATGGAGATTTGTAATGCTAATGCATGAGACTGCGATTTTTACTACAAGCACGATACTTTTGCACTGCATAGCGAGCTGTTGTGGTCGGGGATTTGGCTCGTGTTCAACATGCGGAGGTTGTGGCCCCTCCCGTAGATTGGGATGGACGAGAGGTTTTGGTCCGAGCCTGATTTTGAAGATCTGTCATGCGATGAAAACATCTTCCCCGGCATGGTTTTGCTCATCAAACTCGTTTGAAAGCTAATAATCTTCGTCGTCCGGGTTTCCTCCCTAATCGTCGACTGAACCCACTGGTGCGGCTCCATTTTCATCCCGTGAAAATCGTTCGTCTTGACCATCTATGCAATGCAAAACCATCGCACTGCTCGTACTAATTGCAGTTATGCATCACAAATCCAAATGGAAATGCTAAAGGTAAATCCGCATTACAAATGCCATTTCTAATGCTGAGGCAATTTGTATTGCAATCACTACTTAGTACGATGCTCTTGCAGTTCATACCATCCGGGACAATTCGTTCACCGATCTGTGTCGGTAGGTGATCTGCTCTTCTGATGTAGTTTCGCCTGGAGGTTTATGGAAGCGCCAGATTTGAAATTGTCAAAGTTGAAATACTTTGTCATGCATAAAACGGATACCAGTTTTTAGAGCTACAGTTTGTAGTCGGTGCGTGACAAATTTTCCCAGTCCTGGAAGCGAGTCTGTCATGCGGTTTAGGGCAAAGGAGCTGCCTTCTGTCATGCTAGTCAGCAGTTCAACTTTTGACCCGTACCAGGACTATAATCTACCTCCCGTGCGTCCTCTGCAATAGAGTCGCTTTTTGTATCGCATTTGATGCATGACAAATCATTTCGACTTTGACGATTTCAATCCTGACACCCCCGTAAGGTTTGAAGCCAACAGCGGTTGCAGAAGTACTAGCCCCCATCGTCCTGGCCCCGATCGACGTCCCGAATTTGATGTTCTGTTGCATTTTCTTCTCATACGCTTCTGCCCTCTGCGTCAAATTGTCTAAGGGCATACCGAACAATTTCGCACCCTCCTCCACATCGCCAACCACCGTCAACTTCCCGCCCGTCGGAATATCGATCGGGCAGTGCCCGGCGTAGAGCCGCTGGATGATATCGGTTGTCTATCAAATGTAAAAATGTCTGGGCCTGGAAGATTCTGAGATTTGTCATGCATATTTCGGATCACGCAAGTGGCGTTTGATGCAGGCGAAAGCATCGCAGGTTTTGAGCACGCCTCATGATGCCTGTCCCGCATGAGAAACTTCCTACTTGCGTGCCAAGAAATGGACAGCTTTTGGCGCTCATGCAACACAAATTTTTGTGTGTGCCAAAGTTTGCATCACAAGTTCCAACCCTTCCAGACCCAGACACTTTTGCAGTTGATATTGTCTCTGCGTGGCGGATGTCCAGCGGCATGGCTTTTTCCCGGATCGAGGTTCGCAACCGAAAAACTTCTTCCGTCGTTTCTGGATTCTGCAGTGCCCAGATGAAGCGTTTTGTGAACTGGACAATGCTATGAACTGCAAAAGTATCGTACTCGTAGAAATGCATTACAAATTTCCTCAGCATGAGAGATAAAATTTGTAATGGTGATTTACCTTAAGAGAAAGATTTGTAATGCATGATTGCAATACGAGTACGATACTTTTGCACAGGATAAATGCGCACGTCGTTGAACTTTTTCGGCCGAATCCAGCTCGCTTCTCCGGTCACGAGACAGAAGTAATAAATCCCGTTGATCTCGTTTTCCATGCCCTCCATGGCCAACTTCCGCTGCTTCTCGGCCTCTTTCGCCGCCGCTTCCTGCTTTTTCAGCTCTTGTTCCGCAGCAAGGCGCTTGATGTTCTTCGCGATTTCGTCGTCGAAATCCATTTCGTCCTCTTCTTCCTCCTCCGCGACCAGGCGGGCGAATATCAAAAGGCGAAATCCCCCCTCCCCATATCGAAAAGGAAATCTGTGATGCTGGATTTGCGTACACAGATCAGACCTGTCTTGCAGTAGAGGACTGCACGCAGATCGCCAGCCTAGATAGAGGCCTTTTGGTGTAGGCGCCTAGCATGGTAGACGGCTGCCCTGACTGTAGTCCTTACAGCATTACAAATCGCCTGCACAGTGTGGCAGAGAGCCTGGCTTTGCCTTCTCGCAAGACAGACAGAATCTGTGGCCACAAATCTGCATCACAAATTTTCAGAAGATACGTTTTCAATATGGGGACGGGGGATTTTTCCTTGCAATAGTGAATTCGTCGTCTTCGGGAGATTGCTGGTCCTCGGTCGTGGGAGCAGGCTGCTCGCCGGCAGTCGGAGCAGTAGGGTTTTCGGCTTCCGCAGCTGCGGTTGCAGGCTGTTCGCCTTCTCCCGCAGGTGCTGGTGGTTGACTATCGCCGCCTTCCGCTCCTGCGGCACCGTCACCCTCTGGCTTTGCTTGCTCGCCCTCGGCCGCTGCTGTGCCTGCTGCAGGCGGAGTGGTCACTGGTTTTTGCTCAACATCACCGGTCGTTGCAGCAGCAGCAGCTGGCTCAGTTGTTCCCTCTACGGGAGGAACTTGCTCTCCCTCCGGTTTGACTTCTCCCTCAGCCGGAGGTTTTTGGTCCTGACCACCTTCGCCCTCCTGCTTTATTTGCGCTGCTTCACCATCCTGCGGTGCAGTCGCTGGCCCTTCTCCAGCGCCCGCAGTAGGCTGTTCCGGCGCAGTGCCTTCTGCGCCAGGTGGTTGGTGCTCACCAGGGGATGGAACCTGTTCACCTCCGGTACTACCCTCTGTCGCCACCGGCGCCAAGTTCTTGTTGTCCCCGTTTTCTATCGCCCCAACGCCATGTGACGAGTCTTCCAAAATGTTGTCCCGACTGCTCTTCCTCTTCACGACCTTCATTTTCGGGGTCACAGGCCGAGAGCTCGACATCTTCAATCCCGCGTTTTTCATCATGACGTTCGCGATCGCGAACTCATCTCTCACCACTCCGTTGATCTTTTCCGGCTGTCTATCCAAGAAAAAAACTGCGCGACTAAGTGTAGCAGTAGCTTTGTGTTGCAGACGATGCATGGCAATTACATCTGTCATGCTGGACATGCGTCAGAGGCTCTTTTCGTGCGTGTTTTCACATTCACGTACTAGCTACGCATGACAGGTTTTCTGTGTCTTGCAAGGCAAACTTGTGATGGTAATACTGCTCCAAGAAAGTTACACTTACACAATTTTTTTCTTGCATACTGTCGGATCATAAAAGTTTCGTACGGGTCTGCGGTGGAGTAATTCGTCAAAAGCTTTATCCACCCGCCGTGCTTATTCTCCTTCTTCGACACATCCGCTACCAAATCCTCGACAAACACGATTTTCGGCGGTTCCCGTCTCGGCGGCGGGGGTTCGGGGAAGAGGAATTTCTTCAACTTCCGAAATTTCACCCGGCCCTGACGGACCGTAGATTCCCGGTTCGCCTGTTCCTCCCGCTCCCGGTTGCGGATCATTTTCCGGAATTCTTGCACGTGCGTTGCTAATTCATCCATGTTCCCGGAAAACGTGCATTTCACTTTCACAAAAAAAGACTGAATGTCGCCGACAATCAAACCGTTAGAATGGATGGTTTGCTCCTCGTCAGAATTGTAGGAGCTGAGGTCGCCTTCAACATCTTTTGGTCGGTCGAACCCGTGGAGGTTGGCGAGTTGGAAGTTCTTTTCTTGACTTTTGTCTTTGATCGCAAGACTTGTGCTTATTTTCGATTTCACCTGGTCTTTGTTACTCGGACTACTCCCGGATCCTGTGCCTGGCTTCCCACTCGTCCCTGTCCCGGGCTTCCCGGACCCAGTCCCGGGCTTGTTGTTCCCACTGCCCGTGCCCGCTGCACTCCCCTCGGGCTTTTGTTCCGCTGGTAATGCTGCTCCATCATCCCCATCATCTTCGTCTTCCTCATCCTCAGACATATCCCCGGGCTTAATTTTCTCCACATAATCCTCCGCATACCAGAGCTTCTCCCCGAACAAATCGGTTATTTGCTGCAGGTGCTGCGCGTGGAAACCGTATCCGTCGCTGGAATTCAACAGCGATCTTCTCATCTCATCTTTCATCTCTGCGGCGTTTTGTTTGTTCGCCGTGAAGGTCAAAACCGATTCTTTCGTACCGGAGCGGCCAGTGACTTGCTGCGACTGCATCAACCGTTCGGCGTAGGACATGCGCTGTAAAGCTTCTTCCGCCGCTTCAGCGGAGTATTTTCCCTTTTTCAGTTTTTTCATTTCCTTATCGAATAATTTCTCAATAAACAGCTTCTTCGGCAGAATATTCGCGGAGTTTCTCGGCATCCATCGGGTGTCGTTTTTCCCAGTCCGACCGAGTTTTATCCTGATGTTCCCATCCGTTTCCTCGATGATTATCCCCGGCACCCACTTGCCATGCACGATCTGGCTGTGCATTCGGTGCAATTTCGGCACGTACATATCATCATTCCCCCCGATGTCCCGACTGTAGAGGTTCTCTGCTTTCGCTTGCTGGAGCCGCTTGAAAACCGAAACCCGGTCGTGGAGGCGGTATTCCGTGAACCTTCGGACATCGGAATACAAAACTGGCCGGCCCTTGTGGTCGACCTTGTTTCTCTTCCTTTGGGACAGCCGTTTAAACTCCCGGTCGTCGGAATCTAAGTCTTCGTCGTGCTGGGTGATGACGAGACTCCCCTTCATGCTGTTAGAGCGCTGTGGAGATTGCAGTTGCTGGAGGTAGTTTTGGGGTACAGACATGGCGGAGGGGGAGCTGGCAGTCACAATCGCGCGGGACTGCGAGTTTGGTGATTCTTGGAGGCTTTGGGATTGTTGTTCAGACGGGAGAGAAATCGAAAGCTGCTGGTGGTTATCTTGTGCTTGCGCTGTTTCCTCAACGTCGGAGTCCTCGTCGTCAACTGGTGGGGGTTTGCTTGTTTTCCCCCCCAGCTTACTGAAGAGACGACGGAGAAACATCTTCGATTTTTTATTCTTTGTATTGGGAGGACCAACGGTTACGGTAGTACTTCAAGTTCAGGTCGTTATGAGGACGTAACAAATGCGAATGCGAAGATTTTAGGGTAACGGGAAAAATTTTGAAAAATGACACTGCGCGTGCGCAGCTCTACTACAAGAAATGCGTACATGTTGATCATGAAAGAGTAAACTGGGGACGAGGTAAGGGGTTGTATTGTTTAGGGCCGCTGCAATGATTTACGAGCACGAATATGTTGAAAGTGGCTGAGGGTAGCCAGATGTTTTTGTTGAGCTGAACGACTTTGATGATTGCGCACGAATAGTACTACGATGGATAGGAACGACAGCAAGGTGTTGAGTACGGACCGACATCTTTTTTCAAGGAATTCAAATCGCAGGCGGAGCAGCAGAATGCTGATAACCTGCTGCTCAACACTTTCCAATGCAAGACAAGTTCGAGTTCTTTGACTTTGCAGTTCACAATTAGCTGACGCCTACGCTACAGATATTGATACCACGTGCAAGTAGTTCATCAGCTGTAGATACAGCTTGTATACTTGTACCGAAACCGAATCTATCATTGGACCGGCACCGGGCTTTACCGAATCGACATCAATTTGAAACAGATTGGGGGCGAACAACCAGAAAACAAGTACAAGATGAAGCTGTGAAGTAAGGTGTGATGTGATTCTATTGCAAAAACTGATGATGTTTCTTGCTTGCAGATAATCATGTTGGTAGACGTGACACATTACATGACTTTCATGCTGCCTTCTTCAGCATTTCATCCTGTCCTACTTCGCATTCATTCTCAATCACACCCTCCACAATTCTCGACCTCTTCCACAACTCCAGCGTGTTTTTCAACAGCATCGCAATCGTCATGGGCCCAACCCCACCCGGAACCGGGGTGATGAAAGACGCAACTTTCGCAATTTCGTCAAATTTCACATCCCCGCACAGCCGATATCCCTTTTTCAACTCCGGCGCGTCTTTCGAATTTATTCCGATGTCCACCACCACCGCGTTTTCCTTAATGAAGCTCTGCTGGTCAATAAACTCCGCTTTTCCCATGGCGCAACAGAGGATGTCCGCCTGCTTACACTCGGTTTCCAAATCTGGCGTTTTACTGTGGCAAATCACCACCGTCGCGTCGCTGTGCAGCATGAGTAACGCCAATGGGATTCCGACGATGTTCGACCTCCCTAGAATCACCACCTTCTTCCCGGCGATTTCAATCCTATTCCGCTTCAACAGCTCCAAAACCCCAGCGGGCGTGCACGCCGTCGCGGATGGATGCCGGTCCCGGGCGGCTAAACAACCCAGGTTGTAGGGTAAAAATCCGTCCACGTCCTTCTCCACTCGTATTCTTTCCAACACTTTGTGTGCGTTGATGTGGGTCGGTAGTGGGAGTTGGACTAAGATTCCGTGAAAAGCTTCGTCAAAATTCAACTTGTCCATCAAAGTCAATAGCTCCTGTTCCGATATCGACTCTTCCAACTTGAAGTCCTCCACGTGGAAGCCGCATTCCACACACGCTTTCGTCTTGTTCCGAACGTAAGTGGCGGAATCCGGTCGCTCTCCAACCAGGATGACGGCGAGGCCGGGGGGAAGATGGTGTTTTGCAGTTTTTGCAGATTTCGCCAAAATTTCCTCCACTTCCTGCTTTATTTCCAGCCTTATTTGCGCCGCGCAACCTTTGCCATCGAGGATTTTGGCTACTTTTGGTGAAGACGAGTCTGCTTCTATCGCGGGTGATGAAGCAGATGGATTAGCAGCAGCGTCAGAAACGGTAGTTGTCATCTTGGGTCGTATCGTTAGATTTTGGAGCGCAGTAGTTCTTGTGCATATACGCCCGCACTTCTTTTACAATTTTTGCAATGATAGATTGATGACTACGATCTTTACGCGGGGACGACCACGACGACAACTACACACGACTGGACACAAAGTGCCCACAAGGGCGGTTTGGTTCTTGGATCTCAACAAGGACCATGATGAACCACGAAAAGGAAGGACGGAACCAAAAACGCTTCGTAGCTTGCTTGTGGGGACCGAAAGCAAGAATGTTTTGTGACACACAAAGATGATTTGTCGCTCAGAACAAGAAAATCGCGGCTCTCTCCTCGTCGTCCTTGTTGCCAGTGAGGTACAAAAGAAAAAAAGCAAAGAAAACAAAAAAAAAATCGTGTGGAAGAACAAGAAGCAGAGAGACGACGCCTTTCAGAAAATAAAGCAGAACCGAGACGCACCGTTTGGGACGGTGACTCGTCATTCCTAGCTTGATGTCACGCTCCTATGTGTTTTTCTTTGAGATTTGTGTGACTGTCAATTGAGACCCTGGCGTGGATGTCATGAAGCAAAATTCTACAAAATCCATCGAAGTAGTTGTAGCCTATAATTAGAGTAATATTACGCAAAACCTGGTCTGTTATCGTAAGCATGCGCAACTACCCTTAGAACCCTCCTTTACCTCACGCCTCATCAAACCAAAACCGGCGCATCCAGTGTTGCATGTCCGAGAAACACCCCTCCCTGATCCGTCTTCACCCCTTTACTTCGCACCAAGTGCCCGTAGCTGTAGTTCTTCAAGCACTGCCCGTTCCGGCCCCCGATCAAACAGCTGAAGATCCCGAGCTCCCCGATTGCGTCCTTCCTCACGATGATTTGGCTCAGTTTCGGGATCAAGACCGGGGAGAGGAAGCTCGGGCACTTCACCTTCCTCATGATGATGAACTCGGAGAGATTTTTCGCTTTTCTGGTGATTTCTTCGTAGTACTTTTTCGAAAATTTCGCGGAGCTTTCCCCTTCGTTTTCCACCCCGACATTGGTATTCAACATCCCAATTCCAAATTCCTCCTCCAACTCCTGGCTAGCCGATTTGTTCGTCATTTTTTTCTTCAGCAACAACGGATCCATCTCCTCGTCAATCAGTCCGTGATTCTCGAAAATTTTGTGCACCAACTGCCTAACTGCTTCCGCCAAAATGTCCCCCAACTCAACCCCGACAATGACCGCGCCGGAACCCTCGATTTGCGACTTCATCACGTAGTCATTGACGTTTAGCAATGGTTTCGCCAGATTGGGGAGAAAAGAAACTAGCGTCGCGTAGGCCTGGGGGTGGTGGTCCGCGAAGTTTTTGGACTCGTCCCCGTGGATTATTCTCCCTTCGTGGTGGTCCTTGTTGATGGTGCTGCAAAAATGCATCACCATGGGCGCCATCTCCCGGAGAAGATCGAGCTCACGGCGTTCTAATCTCCGGCTGAGGTGCTTTTCGATTTCCTCGGACGGGTCGAACTGCTCGGCGAAGAATGGGAGGAGTTTTTCCAAAATCGCCATGAAGCCACTAGTATAAGTGGCAAAAGGATCGCGCTTAGTAGTAATTATTGCAACACAAGTTTTTATTCGCTTAGCTAGCTGGAAAAGGAAAATCTTAATCTACTCGTTTCTCATGCTGATTTAGCTCAGGAAGGAGATTTGCCATGCACAAACTGCAGTGATACTAGAATGACAGCTGCACGATACCTTTTGCGATCCGTACCTGTTCTCCGTGATGAACTTTTGGTAGCTGTGGTTCACGATCATCGTCGCGGAACTTGTGTTGCGGCTTTGGTACGCAGAGGTCCGGTCTGTCATGCTTTGACCAGCAGCACCAGAAGCACATGCGGAAATCCTTCGTATCCTGAAGTCCAAGTTCGCGCTGGCGTACAGCGCTAGCAGTTATCTTATTTAAAATCGTCCCCATCCCGCCAGAGTTGTCATGCAAATCTGCATGCTGAAAATGTTTCTCATGCGGAGCCCCGTGCGAAGCATTTTCCAGTCGTATTTTGGAATTTGTCATGCTCCAATCAGCATGATGTGCTAGATCTGTGATGCTACTGAGCTAGTAGCTCAAACAGCACTACAATACGAGTCCAAAAGAATTGTGATGCAAGACAGCCAAAGCTTGTGGCTTTGTCTAGCCATTTCCCCATGTTGATTATGGGGTGGGGACGTTTTTACACAGGATATAAGTTGCTGGATCTTCTTTTGCCCGACCAGTTGGCCGAGAACAGAGGGGACTTTCGCCGCGCGAGATTTCTCCAAAAAGTACCGGACGCCCCAAAAATATGCAAGCGTCAGAATCGATATTGACAAAATCGAAAAATTTGTGATGCACAAAATCGATGCCGGTCGGAGCCTCAGTTTCCAAGTGGCGCATGACAAATTTCGGGAGCCCCCAAATCCAGTCTGTCATGCTGGTTGGGCAAAGAAGACTGCTCCTCACATGCTACTCTGGCAGCGCATTGTATACCCCTAAACAGGCTCACAATCGGTCTCATTTGCCTGCTCCCAAATACAGGCCTTCAGTGCCCTACATTTTATGCATCACAAATTTTTCGATTTTGTCGATTTCAAACCTGACACATCCATAAAAAATCAGCCGCCGGGTTTTTCGGGTTCTTGTAGTGGTCCGGCCAGTATGAATTGCAAAAGTATCGTACTCGTATAAATGCATTACAAAATTCCTTAGCATGAGAAATGGAATTTGTCATGCAGATTTGCCTTGGAAACAAGATTTGTAATGCAGGACTTGCATCTATACGAGTACGATACTTTTGCACACGATAGCCAGTAACCGGAGCGGTAGTAGACAGCGACAATTTCCTATGAAGGTGCACAGCCCCCTTAATCATTTGCATGGCACAAACAGCAATACAAGCGTTGGCAACCGTGCAGGTTTTGCATGACAAATTCACGACCCAGGGTTGTAGTTTTGTTTGAGCTTCTTGTTCCAGAACGTGTCATGTGAAAACGGCCAACAGGCAAAGCAAGAGTGGATTTGGTATTTTGCATGACACATGACGGGGACGTCGAGGGGAAGTTGTGCATTCTCATATTTCCACTGCGGATTTTGGTTTCAGGGAGGGAGCATGCTGATGCTGTGCTTGCAAATCCGCATTTTTCAACATACCGCTGCTCCCTAACATCCCGTTGCCCTCCGTCCCGAAAAAGTACAGGGCGTTGCTCCCTTCTTCCAGAACCAAATCTCCGTTGGCGAATTCTTCCGAAACGGCGGCAAAAGACCGTCGGATGCAGATCATGTCGCTGTGCTCTAGGATGGCGAGCTCCATCTTATCAAACGCAGATATGTGGTCTCGGACTGGAAGAATGCCAGATTTGTCGTGCAGTTTTTGCCTGACCCAGATCGCCTGGCATGCAAGCCCTAGCATCACAGACTTCGAGCAGGTACATACCAATGCATAATCCGCATGACAAATCTCCTCTTTCGTTGACAAGAAGTCTGGCCTCTTGCTGGCCATGCGCCGTGAGAGATTTTGTCATGATGTAGAATTCGCATCACAAACTCGGATCATTCCAGACCAATATACACATATTTGCATTTCGTACATCTTCCTGTGATCCAACTCGTTCCGTTCGTCGTCATCCGCGATGAACAGAACTGCAAAAGGGTTGTTTGAGGAACTGTTGGTCATGGATGATCTTCGACCCCCCGTTGGCGATGTTGATGCGCCGTTCCCGTTGCTAGGACCAGCTCTACTTGTCGTTGAACAAAACATCGCCTCATAGGCCGTCCTCAAATCCCGAAACGCCGCTCCAAATCCCGCCATCGTTGTGGAGGAAAACGGACTTCTGGTTTGCGGTTGAGCAAAGGCAAACTCCGCGTTTACGTCGAATATTTCGTCTTCTACCGCATCCACCTGCTCGCGCTCCCCCTTCCGACAGGCGATGATCGTTTTCTGCTGCTCTTCCTGACTCGCGAAGCACGGCTGGTGGTGGTGATGGGAGAGAAGATTCTATCCTGAGTAAAAACATCTCCACCCCATAGTTGTCATGCAGATTTGCGACTACAGGAGGATTTGTAGTGCGCATCTCCATGAGAGGCTTTTCTATATCGAGTTTTGGAATTTGTAATGCTGTAAACAGGATAAACAGATGGATTTGTTATCGCGGTTGTCCTTGCTAACATGCACTACACTACGGACTGTAACTTCTCATGCGTGGCTTCCAAAACTTGTGGATTTGTCTTGCTAGGACCCCAACTTGACTATGGGGTGGGGACGTTTTTACATATGATACATTCTGGTGATTGTTCTCAGCCCCTCCTCCAAACCATTTCTTGGCGAAATACCCTTGCATCCACTGTACCTCGTCGCTCATGCCCTGAAACGACGCCGCGAAGGTGTTGAGTTATCATGAGTGAAAACGTCCCCACCCCAGATTTGTCATGCAAATCTGCATGCTTACAATGTTGCACATGTGGAGCCCCATTAGAAGAAATGTTTTCCAAGGGTGTTTCTGCACTTGTGATGCTCGAATCAGCAAAATGTGCTGGATCTGTGATGCTGCCGAACTGGGTGCTGAACACGACTAAACTTCGATCCCGAACTTGTCATGCGCCACAACCACAGCTCGTGGATTTGTCTAGCAGAAGATCATTTTCAACCTTGACTCTGGGCGGGTGGGGACGATTTTACAAATGATATGAGTTCGATCTGCTTCAGCGTGAAATCGTGGTCGATCATGAAGTCGTTCCGCACGATGAACATCCGGAGTTCATTCTTGTACTGTCTTGTACTGTTGTTGTAGATTTTCTTCCCGATTTCGATCAAATTTTTCGTAATTTCATCCACCTCTGCGGCTTTTTTCAGCGCGGGGTAGAGGAATTCCTCCGGCTCGTGGCAAAGCGCGTCGTAGAGCAGGACGTTGAGCGGCGTGCCCTCCTGAGCCAGAAAACGGTAGCCGTTTTTCGGGATCGGGTGGGGGGTCAGGGCGTACCCGAGAGAATTCGCTTTGCTGCGACCGTGATTTTGGTTCTCTGTCGCGTCTGTGTGTGCTGTTCCTTCCGGATCGGGAAACATGCCGATCCCGCGGGCGAGGCCGACTGCGAGGGCATCCTGGGCTAGGCGGGCGTGGTTGGCTTGGATGAAAGTTTCCAGGGCGGAGGGGGAGGATGATGCCATCTTGATTTCCTCTTTCTAAACTGTGATGTGGAACAACGGATTCATCTTCCTTCTTGGTTCTTTCGGCGACGTCGCGCAAGGAGACAACAAGAAGACCTCGACTACATATACATTGACGACACTTTATTTCATCACGTAGGCCTGCCTACGGCTACTTCTACTACTTTATCTATCAGGTCGGGGAATGGCGAAAATCAGCACACGACAGCACCAGCCGAGTCGTGCTGGCGACGAGATACCTCCGGCCGCAGCGCGCCACATCACGAACAAAACACCGCTATGAAGCCGTAAAGAGGGAGCTAAGCGACACAGTGCGGTGTCGTCCTCTGACTTCCTCGCGGTCGTGCCAGTAGCTAACCCAAATAGGAATCCGAGGCACATGAATTTCAGATCATCAATTGAGCTAGGTGCCTCCACTGTTTCAACCACAAGCCTTTTTGCAAGGCGCGCACTATCATGTACTTACTGCAGAGTCTTCATTTCCAAGAACTTCACGCGCACTACTACTATTTGTGCCTTTTTCGTGATTTCGAAAATGTACTAGAAAAATAGACGCAGACTTCACTTCTACTTCGTCTTCACACACCACTTTCTAACTTACCATAAAACGCCGGAAAAAAAACCTAGCGCAAGAGCTCCTCTTTGCTTTCTCAACCCGCCCCCTGCGTTGGACTATGCATTCGCAAAAGTATCGTACTAGTATAAATCGCAATACAACTTGGCTCAGCATTACAAATTAAGTAAATTTGCAATGCGGATTTACCTTAACAAGTGGATTTGTGATGCATGAATGCGATTACTACGAGTACGATACTTTTGCACAGGATATGGACACCCGACTTTTTCCGCCTGCAGCCGCAGCTCCCCCGCTTCCGCCGGAAAGAGTTGCTGCAATCCCTTTTCTATGAACTGCAAAAGTATCGCAGTCGTACTAATTGCAGATCTGCATGACAAATCTGCTTCCCAAGGCAAATCAGCATGACAAACTCCATTCTTCAAGCAGAGAAACTTTGTAATGCAATTTGTACCAAGCAAGTACAAGTAGTACGTTAGTTTTGCAATACATATTTTCCACGCAACAAAACCGGTTCAATGGGTCCTGCCCGTTCAACAACAGCAGCTTTCTCGTGCAAATTGTGTGGGTGTGTCAGGATCGAAATCGTCAAAGTTGAAAGAATTTGCAATGCATAAAATGCATGACGCGAGGCGCGTGTGTTGCAGAGCAGGCAAGTGAGGCCGATTGTAAGCCTGTATGGGGTTAGAGCTCGAGCTGCTAAAGTAGCATGCGAAAATCAGTCTTCTTTGCCTAAACTGCATGACAAACTGGATTTAGGGACAGCCAGAGTCTGTCATGCACCGATTAGAAATTGGGCCTCCAACTGGTATCGTTAATATCGATTTTATGCATTGCAAGTCATTTCAACTTTGTCGATTTCAAACCTGACGCTTCCATAAATTGGGCACAGCCGGTACATATTCTTCCCCAACTGTTCGAAATGCTGCTGCATGGTCTGCTCCGAGGCCTTCATAATGGTACTCGCGTTGTTGTTATGACAGTGCACCACTCTCCCTCACCCTCCCCCTCATTTGCATAGCATAAACGGCAATACAAGCATCAGCAAGAATGCCGGTTTTGCATGACAAATCTATAGTGAAATGTAGTACTGTTTGGAGTTCCGGAGTTTGTCATGCAAACACTGCCAAGAGGCACAGCCTGGATTTGGTGTTTTGCATGACGAATGAGGAAGACGAGCGGGAGTTGTTCACTTTCATAGTTGTTCGTCGCAGGAGGGTTATTTGAGGGTGATACCCCTGAACCAGCAGATCCACCACCAGTTGTCCCGCCCACATCGGTGCTGTGGGCATGGAGATGATAATTCTGTGCAATAGAAGCTGCTGCGCTACTTTGGTTGTTTTTCAAAATCGCCATGTCTTCCCGGGTCGGATTCATCAGACACTGGTAGAGAAAACACAGCTTAAAGCCGCAAAGGAACAGCACTTCTCTCGTCAAAATCCGGATCAAATTCGTCACTTTGATCGGCTTCCGAACCGTATCGCTGTTGCTCGCCGTTGTCCGTTTCTGCTCCTGTGGTTGGTTCTTACTCGTCCCGCCCGCAGTCGCGGAAGAGAGCCCTGTTGTGTATGAACTACAAAAGTATCGCACTCGTATAAATGCATTACAAATTTCCTCAGCATGAGAAATAAAATTTGTAATGCAGATTTGCCTTGGGAATAAGATTTGTTTTTGTAATGCAAGACTTGCATCTATACGAGTACGATGCTTTTGCAATTGATATCGTGGACAAAACCGCAATCCGCTTTTCGTCGTCAAAAGAGACACAAGACGCAGAGCCGCGCTGGCTACTTTGATGGGAGTTGAAACTGCTTGGAGTTGTTGTTGTCAAGAACATGGCTCCTGGAGGAGGCCTTGCTCCTGACTTTGCTGCAGTGTTCGACGCTGCGTAGAGACCTGGGATTCGACTGGCTGCAGTTCCACTTCCAACAAGCCGGCCGTCCTCCGGAATCGTATCCACAGTAAATTTCCCGTACACGTACAAATGCGGTCTCTGCATGACAAAACTTGGCTTCGATTCTAGTTTAGCATGACAAGTTTCACGCTCCAAATTGGCGAAATTTGTGATGCATCTTGTACATGTACGGGAAATTTGTATTGCATAAATCGTGCCCGTCGTCAACGACCTGCGACGCTGGAAGGTTTCTCCTGCTGCTATGACAACACACAGCTCCCCCACTCCTGCTCATTTGGAGGGCATAAGCAGCAACACAAGTGCTGGCATAAATGCAGCCTTTGCATGAGAAATTCCCGATCGGTTCTAGTGCCGTTTCGGCTTCCGAAAACTGTTATGCAAGAAGTGCCAAAGAGAAAAGGGCGACGGATTTGGGATTTTGCATGACAAACGTGGGGGAGGGAGAGGTGCGCGTTGTCATAGCTGCTGCGCCCACGACAAGAGAGTTCTGGTTCGCGGAGGTACCACCTGCAAGAACAACTCCTCCACCAGTCAGCCCGCTATCCTTCCCACTACTGCTTTTCGTGCTACTCACCACTTCAAAACTGGTCAGCGCCAGAGCGCACAAATTTCGCCCCTCCCCGTTCTCCGCTCTCGTGTTTAGTTTTTGCAAATGTTTCGTTCTGTCGTGCTCAATCAAGTTCAACGCCAACTTCCCGTCCACCACCGGCTGTCCCCGCTTCGCCATGGAAGAAGGTGTGTTTCGGTTGATGTTTCTGCCGCGGCTTAGGTTGTTCCGTACGATACAGCCCTGGGCGATCGCATTACAGCGAATCGCGTTATTGCTCAGCTTTGAAGTTGCTGTAGAGCTGTTGGCTGTGTCAACATTTGATGAAGTTGTAGCTGCTCCAGATGACAATGTAGTTGCAACTGAAGAACCGGCGACAGCAGTCGCTTGTCGTGAAATAGAAACTCGTTTCTGTATAATTCGCGAACCTGAACCAGGACTGGTCGGTGAAGCAGGAGGTGAAGAAGGAGAGGAGGCCCGAGGATCTAGTACTGTTGCGCCTCCGCCGGCGGTCGTGCTGGGGGCGCCGGCAGCTGCTGGGGAAGAAGATGACGCTGCTGCAGCGGAAATGACGTTGATTCTGATGCCCAGAAAGGCCTGCACCTGATCGATCACCAGCTCCACATCCAGAACATTGTCGTCTAGCAGGTACAAGTCGACAACTGCGGCGTTCGATAGGGCGACGTCTGGATGATCTGCTACTGATTCTGGTACAGCATGATCATCTTGATGTTTCTGATTCAGTATCGATGTACTCGAAGCTGGTGCGACTACCCCTCCTGCTACCCCCGCGTTCCTAGTGAACCCTGGACTCCTGCTGCTTGGCGAACTACGAGACGAAGCGGCAAATAGCGAACTGCTCACCGGCCCGATTCTCGTTCTGGAGAGTAAACTTCCACCACAGCCAGCAGTTCTCGTCCGTAAGAGTTGAAATTCGTCGTAACTTTGCGACCGCCGGAACAAATCGTCCAGAATGAGCGAGAGCTGTCTTTCCGTGATTTTGTTGTTCTTGTCCTGATTTTTCAACAGCACCGCGCGGGAGGAAGGACGGGTTGTGGATTTGGTTTTCAGGGTCATTTGAAGTAGTTCATCTTGCGTTTGGAAGCCAGCATAATTTGGTACTAGAGCGGTCCCACCTCCTGCTCGGGGAGATTTGCTGCTTTTGATTTTTGTTGCGGACGCGGAGGTGACACTCCTGATGGAGTTTTGATGCTGCGCCGGCGACGTCGCGGTGTTGTTTTCATGAACTACGTCGGCATTCGGATTTGCATCATCATCACCAGCAGGAACAACTTCTTCTTGTTCTTCGTCCCCTTCTGTCTGCCCAGTAGCAGTAGGATCACCTCCACGCTCACCTCCGCCGAGCAGCCCTGCTCTCGCGAGCACCTTCTTGAACGACCGTTCTACCAGTTGTTGAGTCGTCGCCAGAGGGTAGTCGTTCCAACCGAGCACGAAGGAATGTCGTATGCGCCAATTTTCCCCAGACAGGCTACCGAGGAGGACGCGGCAGAGCTCTTTCTGGTCGAGGGGCTGGTGTTGAGTGGTGGTGGTGGTGGTGGTGGTTGAAGTAGCTGAGAGTTGCGGGGAACATGTGGCTTTTTCCACTGGTTGCAGGTCGTTTGAACTACCAGGAAGCGTCTGTAGAAGGGTCGGGTTGGTGCGGGAGTGCGGCGTGCTGGTGGCCACTGCGCTGCTGCTCGTGAGACTGGACATTGCAGTAGAGTTGCGCGAGGACTTGCTGCCTCGTGCGGTGTCAACCCTCGCGTGTCATTATGTGTGAGGAAGTTTCTTGCTCAAGCGCCACCGCCGCTAGGGTTGTATCATGTAAACTGTATTTATTATAGCCGCCACATCTCAGCTGCTCGAGAAGAGTTTGAAGGGACTGAAACAAACGGAACAGAGACGGAGGCGCCAACATACACATGGGCAATCATAGATACGCCTAAATAAGTAAAGAGCTTCACTCTTGCGGGCGAAGTTGTTTGAAAGAAAACCTCACGCACGAGGCCGCCTAGTAGAACAACAAGAAGCCGCCAGGGCTTGAAACCACCTTCCGACCGACACGGGAAGACCATGCCCGTCCTCGCACGCGCTGCCAACAAATTGGCATGGAATGAAGCTGTAGCTACCTTAGTCAGGCGACAGGAGCAGCTGGCTTTGTGTGCATAGATTTTGCACGCAATCCAAGTCCTGTGTTCTTGGCGTGATGGCCATGGAGCTGAAACAAGGCTGAAACTGAAATCACACTTGCTTCTCGTCGTTGATAAAAGTACATAGACGATTTGTAGTTCAGAGAGAGAACTCCATGCTTGTGAGAAACGACGATAAACAGGTCAGTAAAAGTTGAAATTCTACAAAAAATCGCAAGTTCAAGATACCAAATGGCGCAAAATCTACTCCTTATTCACAGTTGGAAACTACATCTACAAATAACGCGAATCAAAGCTACACTCTGCTTGAGTTTTGTTCAAAAAAGAAGCGTCTCAGTCCGAATCCTCCCCCTCGCTCGAAGAACTCGTTTGCTGCATGGCCTGCAGCATCTTTTTCGGCAACAAACCTTTCAATCCGCCCACCTCGTCGTCCGAGTCGAAAACTCCGTCTTCCGTGTTGTCGTTAGTTGAGATCTATGCATCGCAAAAGCATGACCGTGCTAGCCGAAAAAATCGCCATACAACAAGTTCTTATTTGTCTAAGAGAAGAAATGCAGTTTGTAATGCTGATTTCCCTGAACTCATAAATCTGTCATGCATGACTGCGATTAGTACGAATTGTACGATGTTGCTTTTGCGTTTCATAAAATCGTTTTCTTGGAAGACGAAGACGCATTGAAGTTGTTGCAGTAGTTCTTGGAACCTCCTCCAGAGCCAGCTCGTCCTCCATGATGAAAGTCCCCGCAAACTTTGTAGTTGTTTCCTCTTTGACTTTTCTTCCCCACATAATTCGTTCCCGTGCTACTTCGCAAATTGTTCCGGAAGAAACTTTGAAATCGCGGATTTAGATTTACCTCCTCCTCCTTTCCTCCATAGTACTGGTCGTGAAAGTGATCTACTTCTTCATCCGCGTGTTGATATTGTTCCTCTGGCGTCCAAGGAGTCGGAGCCAGTAAGTCATCGTTTTCCATGTTCAGAGACTCCGCGTGGCGGGGAATGGGAGTTAGGTACCCGATCTCCGAATGGTGGGGTAATGATTTGTTGTAGTGCGATGAAGCTGCTGTTCCTGCTGCCTGTCCAGCTCCAGGTCCTCCTGGTGCGTCAGCTAGGTCTTTCGTCTGAAATTTCGAATTCCTGATGAAGTCGTGATCGTCTTCTTTCGTCAGGGTAATTTCTTCTACGAAGACGGTGGAATGCAGGGGAAGCAAAATGGCGCGGACTTCCAGAGACCTGAAGAAGTAGTAGTAGAGGGTGGATTTATTTTGTACATAATGGAAATGTAAAATGATGCACGTGCATGACAGACAAGACTACTCAAGAATGCTCCTGCTGCATGACAAGTCACACAAAAACTATATCCAATTATACAGCCTCGCCCGCGTCTTGAAATTATTCGTCATGGAGCAGTAGCCGAGGTATCCCCAGGGGTCCAGTGGGCAGAACGCGAACAGGCGCAGCATCCCTTTCGCGACTGTCACGCTGTTATGCATTGCAAAAGTATCGCACTCGTATAAATCAATACATTACAAATTTTCTCAGCATGAGAAATAAAATTTGTAATGCGGATTTGGCTTCAGAAAAAAATTTGTAATGCATGATTGCCATGCAACAGTACTACTACAGATACTTTTGCAGTTCATAGTTGTTTTCGTCGTCGAAAAACCCGTCTCTGTCCTTTTCCATGATATGCAATACAAACTTCCCGCACGCGTGCAGCACAAACTGCATCACATGATCTTTCACCATCGCGCTTGTCATGCTGTCATAGGATTTAGTGGAAAGGATTTGTCATGCGGAAACCGCAGTTGAGCGAGAACGTGTACGGGAAGAAATTTACTGTGAATACATCCGATCTTTTAACACGAAGGACAGCGTGTCGACAAGGGACTTGACGTTGATCGAGTTGGTGCTAGTACCGGTGCTACTGTTAGTACACCGAAAACCCCCGCCTCCACTTCGTCCCGCTGTTGATGCTCCCGTGGTTTCTAGCCCGACGTAGGAACTGGCTCCGTAGAAATACGGGAGCTGCCCTATGCAATGCAAAAGCATCGTACTAGAACTAGTAGAAATCGCAATACAAATTTGCTCAGCATTTTTACAGATTGAATTTGTAATGCGGATCTACCTTAAGAAACAAAATTGTAATGCATAAGTCCAAGTAGTACGACTACGAGTACGATACTTTTGCAGTGCATATGCACGTTCCCAAACCAACTACTCGTCCCCATGCCAGGTTCGAAATCGAAATACACATGGAGAAGAAACGCGAGAAAGGTTTTGTTCTGAATCTGGGCCAATTTTGCCGCGAACTGCAGGCGGGTGGGGTTAAAGCTGCTGGTGGTCGTGGTTTTATTATTGCCTCCGCTGCTGGACGAGGTGACAGTAGATTTCCTGCTACTACTGGCGCCAGCAGCGGTACTCGTCGCACAAGCAGTGGCCAAAGCAGTTTCGAGGATTTTGAAAACTGCTCTCCTCGCTTTTTGGTCCTCTTTTTGCAAGTCGTCCGATGTAGTTCTTGATGCGGAAGAGGAGGAAGAACCAGTACCAGCACCACTTCGTTTCCTTGCTTTCAAAATTCTCGCTATTTTCTGGTGCAATACCGCGGCGAGCTGTAAGTCGACAAAACTGGAGATTTCACCTGCCGCCGCGGGGTCATCGGAAAAGTTGTCATGCGCTCCTCGACGAACAAAGCTACTGCTGGAGGATGTTGTACTCATGCTATTCGTCATGGTCCCGCGACTTCTGTTCATCGAACTGTTGTTCAACCTATCCTGTGCAAAAGTATCGCACTCGTAGTAATCGCAATCATGCTTGACAAATCTCTTTCACTTTCTCAAGGTAAATCAGCATGAGAACTTCCACCTTTTGTCATGCTTAGCAAATTTGTAATGCGGTTACTAGTAGTACGATGCTTTTGGATTTGATACAACCCCGACCGATCGAGATTGATGGGGTCTTCTTGTCCTCCTCGTCCTGGCATTTGAAAAGAAACAGCTTCTTTATTTTTGTGCTTCAGAAAGCTCTGCTCATCATCGGTTAGCCCTAGTCGAAGAGGAGCAGGAGCTGATGTGGGCTCATCTGCATTGAAATCTCTCCGTTTATTTTCTTCATCAAATCGTAGCTTTCGGTTTCGATCAACATCATCTTCCCGATTTCCAGCTCTGCCACCGCCGCGCTTTGAAGTGGTGATTTCGGGACTGGAGGAAGGCTCTTGTTTGTTCATCCTTCGATGAAGACGTGGTGCTCGTCGTGCAGCTCTTCTTTCACTGGTGCTTCTTCCCCGACTTGTTGTTCTCCGCCTTGTCCTACGGGTCGTGTTCTTTCTGTAGTTGTAAAAATCCTCCTCCTCTTCCTCCAAAAACACACCAGTTCCTTCGAAAATCTCGGAGAAGCAAAATCTTGCAGCTCGAATGGGGGCTTTCACCAGGTACCGCATCGCGATTGTGAAGTCGTCTTCTTTAATGTTGGTCGCGTTTTTGTGACGATCGTGAAGACGGTTTGATGCTGTAGTAGATGATGGTTTATTCTTGCTCCCATACTGGCCGCCTCTGTCCGTGTTGCGCCCAGAAGATGTGGCTGGCTTGGACCTTCGATGTTGTGGATGTGAAGGTTTGTGAGGAGGGGATTTCGATTTCTTGTTCTTCTTTCCTGCACCGGCTCCCACCTCCGTCCCAACGTGATGCTGACCGTGACCACCACCTGCAGTGCGTTTTTTACTTTTGCTCCCGCGGTCTCGCAGAACGAATTTCACTTGCTCGCCCGAACCTTTATTTCTAGGCGCTCCTGTACACGGTAGTTCTGAAGGCTGGGGTCGATTGTCGTGATCATTGTGCGCTTTTGCACTGTCGTCAGATGAAGAAGTCAGACTGAGGGAAGAGCCGTTGCTGTATTACAATGAAAAATGCCCCCACCCCCAAACTTGGGAGCATTTGTATTGCAAGCCCTTCCAAGTGAAACGCTCGCCCTCTTGCATCTATCAGCATCACAGATTTCCGATCGTGAATAGCAAGAATTTGCATTGCAAAAGATCCCAGCCAGAGCGGCGCTTGTCATGCAAGCGATGCGACACACACCTTGACTCTGCATGAGAAAGGTTCATAAGAAAGTACTCCTTTCATGCACGACAAAAAGTTTTCATTTGGACTCTTTGCATCGCAAATTTTTGCAACTTTGGGGGTGTGGGCATTTTTCCTTTCGATATGCTGCTCTCGTTGTAGTTCATCTCGCGAGGAGTAGAGCCACTAGCTCTACTGCCACCTCCATCGCTGTCCGCATCGGCACCACCATCCCCCGCTGCCGTGCTCTTTGTCGTTCTTCTCCGACTACTTCTGCTTGTTTGGCAACCGCTTTTCTCCTTGCCATTCGCGGTGAATTTTGGAGCAGAAGACGATTTTGATTTAGTAGTACATGCTGAGCTAGCTGTGGTTAATATCTTGCGACTTCGTGTCGTTTTTGTTGCGCGTTTGGAAAAATCGCCAGAACAGTTCTGGCGTTCGTCAACGTCTTCCGGTTCTCGAATGCTGCTTTTGGAGGTTTCGTTTTCGATTACCGCTTCTTCCAGCTGGAAAGACACGTCGCGCGGACCAGAATCATGATCGTGGAGAAGGTCTTCCTGCAGCTGCTTTTCCGGTTCTTCTTGCGGGGGAGATGAAGTGGGTTTACTACCGGGCGCAGGAGACGTCATTTGTTCTTTGAGTAAGTAGATGCTGTTGCTGTAAGAACTAGAGCGTTAGCTTTGCCTTTGGAGCAAAAAATGCGCATCGACTTCTTCTACTTGATGACACAATGATTGAGACTGCGACACATCAGCATTGGTGAGCGAAGTGTGGCATTGGTATCAGTGGTGCGCTCGCAAAAACTTCGCACTTCGATGTACGATCGAATTCCGGCATGAAGATGTTGATGCTCGCTTCAAAGGAACAAAGACCGGCGACGCAATTCGTTCTTCCACACTCGATCCCTCATGGACCTCTCGCTCATAATCTACTTCTCTCAACAATGTATAATGATGCTCATGTTACACGATTAGTCAAGAAACAACGACGAGAACGTGAACGACAGCTGTCCATCTCGAAGTTCAGAACAAGTTCGTTCTGCTGGTCGTGTAAAAAACCTGGACGTCGACTGGGATCGATGAATCTGGATCTGCAGCTGTACCTATAAACTTTTCTGCGAGCGTGAGTGAGTGCAGCAGGTCCAGGACGAGCAATGCATAGACAAGGTTGATGAAAAATTCAGAACGTGCTCCCTATGACTCATCCTGAGCCTGATCGGATAGTCCTATCAAAATTTCCGGTCAAGGTCAAGTTCTTGTTCAGCAGCAGTGCTGCTGCAGTAGCAAAAAATGCCAGCATCATACAAAACCGTTCTCCAGTTGTACCAGCGGTATGTTGAAGTAAAATCCCTGGTGTCCTCCTGCTTCTCCCACCGGAGCTGCTTTCGCCGTTGTAGATCGCACCCTCATTGCAAGTGCACTCCGTTGCTACGCACACGCGCATATGCATTGCAAAAGTATCGCACTCGTATAAATGCATTACAAATTTCCTCAGCATGAGAAAGAAAATTTGTAATGCGGATTTAACTTGAGAACAAAATTTGTGATGCAAGACTTGCACTTATACGAATACGATACTTTTGCACAGGATAGCGCACCTTGTGTCCGTTCGTGGAGCAAATTTTGGAGCACGAGTAAAAGCGGTCCCCCGCGGTGGTCCACGGACCCACGGTGACGCCCCGGGGATTCGGTTATCCTGTGCAAAAGTACTATCGCATTCGTACCTAGTACTCGCAGTCGTGCAAGACAAATTTCTTTCCCAAGCTAAATCAGCATGAGAAATTCCAGATTTGTCATGCTGAGCTAATTTGTATTGCATTTGCAATGCTACGAGTGCGATACTTTTGCAGTTCATATCGGTCCAGCATTCGCCAGTTTGGTGGCGGACGCGAAATTGCAGAACCGATAGTCGTTCTCGCTGGCTAAATGGTGCAGGTTATGGTGCTCGTCCCAGTGAAACGTGACGCTGTCACCCAGACTCGCCTCCACACACCGCGGACCGTAGCGAGGCACGTCGAAATCCACTCGGATATTGCGAGCGCCCACAATAGCAGTTTTTGTGAGGGCACCAGTGAACAAAGCAAAGAAGATGAAAGGGATGCACTTGCTCAGCACCAAAGATGTGCTAGCAACTCGCCTTGCAGTGGTGAGAAAGAATCCAGCTGCAATCGAGCGCAACTCATGAAGCCGTCGAGGGACTAGTACCCGAACCCGACGAGTGGTTGCGTGCCGCGCGGTCATTCTCCCGTTATAGTTACTTGGTGTTTACTTATTCGGCTTCCACCATCAATACTGATGCACAGCACCAGTGTGCGACGTTTCAAAATAATACGTCGTGGACCAACATCCCATCTTGAGTAGAGCGCTTCAACCCAGATGGCTTTGGCTACGGGCGCACGAAATCAAAAATCGCGGGCAGATGCCATCTTGCTGCGGAAAATCACGCCGCAACTACAGGTCCTGACGAACACACGTAAAAGACAACGGGCGCACGCCACTACGTACGCCACCCACGATCGCTCGACTCTTGTTTACTTAGCCAGTTCCCCGGCCTTCAAGAGAATTTTCTATGTTTGTATCTATGAGGAAGCGCAACAGATGAAAATGGCGCGCCACTACCTTGCCAAAAGACAGGGATACAGATCTGGTGTAATGTACGGGCGGCGGCTCTTCGGAAAAAAATCGAATCCCACAAAAGCGGCGCGATATTCATCATTGCCAAAAGCCAAGAAAATGATCG
>JACKZZ010019973.1_pt1 | contig 30640 bp, 17 predicted proteins | sample 8027871 | NCBI WGS metagenome assembly JACKZZ01 (sample SAMN15724774, study PRJNA655200) | protist metagenome | isolation source: fluorescence activated cell sorting (FACS) single amplified genomes of... | place: USA: West Boothbay Harbor, Gulf of Maine | collected 2000-07-19
GCCGTGAATCAAGTGTGCGAAGATATCGCAATTTGATCAATAGACTAGGTCTATCGGGCAAAGTACAATATAGCTCATTTGTATCTAAAAAAGTAGATGAAACACATGTGAATGCACAAGAGTTTGTAGATATAATCAGAGACAAAAATTGTCCATGTCTTGGTGGAGCCATTAGCAAAGATATCAAAGGCGAGATAATCCCATTCTTAGATTCACTCGATGATTCTGCATCTGCTGTAGATTCTGTAAACACTGTAGTTAATGAAGCTGGTCATCTAAAAGGTTATAACACAGATTATATCGGATTTAGATTAGCAATTGAATCTTCAATAAAAGAAAAGAAATGTTCAAGTGCTATTATATATGGGTATGGTGGCGTCACATGCGTCGTCAGTCATGTATTGCAATCACTTGGAATAAAAAAGGATAAAATATATCTATCTGGAAGAAATCTTTCGAAAGCTTGTGAACGAGCTCGTGAACTTGGTGTCAAAGTATGGAATTCATCCTGTGGTTCCTCTACACATGATAGTAGTTCTAATTTAGATATTGAGTCATATATCTTTGTGAATGCTGCACCAGTGACAGATCAACCATTAAACAACTCACCGAATTTTTTATCTTCATTATATTCACAAATAACACCAGCAGAAAATTATGATAATAGTAGTACTACTATCGAGAGAGAATGTGTTCCATCTATTGACCTGTGTCGCAGGCTTCCTAGTGTAGTTTTTGACCATGAAATGCCAGGTAAATACTTACAAGAATGGGTATCTTTTGCTAATAGTACAATATTACCATTACAAAAGGAACAGATGAGTAGTGATTTTGAAGTCAATCAAGCTATTCATTACATTTCGGGATATGATATGTATTATCCTCAAATGATGAGACAATGGGAGTTATTTCTATCCAAATATTGTGAAATAAATATAATTAATCAAACTTTGCAAGAATTAATTCACGATGAAATGGAAGAAAAAGAGTAAGAAATTATGTGTGTAAGCCATATGAAATCATTATTGGATGGATTATTGGAGGGGAGGGGAGGGGACATGGGACCCACGAGTTTTATCGTGGAATAAACGAATAAATTGATGTTTGTAAATATGTGTTACAATAAAGAGATGAGATAACAAAATGTAATTCTTTTGATATAAACTGCTAGCTTGATTTCGCTGCTTCTAATTTTGCTGTTAGCCAATCATTTTTTTCGCATTCTGTTTGAAAATCTTTAATAGCTGCATAATATGACCGCTGTTCGTCGACGAGCTCCTTATATTTTATCTTCAAATTTTCACATTGTGTAGATTTTGTTGATAATTTGATTTCTTGATTATTCAATGAATCTGTAACTCCTTTGGTTATTGTTTTTACTTGTTGTAAATAATTGAATTTATCTTCAGGTGTTTTCATTGATTGGTAAAAACCTTGGTATATACCATCAACAATTTTAACATTTTTTTGCATAAATCCTAGTGTTGTATCCAAAGTATTATACATATCATAATACTTTCTTGTTTCTTTTAACTTCCATGCAACTTGTTGATATAATTCACCAAAACGTCTTTCATATTGTATTAATTCTGTTCTAGTTGGAATATCATCTATGATCCGGGCATTTGCTGATACTTCTAAATTCATTTCTGCAATCATTTGGCGTAGTTTATCATATTTAAACATAATTTTACTATGCATGTCTTCGATATCCTTTAATTTACGATTTTCATCACTATCAGGTTTATCTGCTTCTTTTAATGCAGCTATACGAGCTTTATATTCAGCAACTTGTACCTTGCAACTTGATTTGAAAGAAATTTCTTGGCCTTTTAAACTTTCATTTAATATAATTAAAGATTTTAATGTTTTAAGGTCATTTTGTTGTGCGGCACCATTTTCCATATCGGTTAATTTGTTAATTTGTGATAATAATTGTTCATTATATTCTTTTGCTTCTGCTGTCTCTTCCTCAATGTGTCGTAATTTATCTAACACAATGTTTGTGTTAGATAAACACTTTGTGTATTCAACATCAATATCAGCTTTTTGATTTAATAAATTTTGTCTTTGACGTTTATATGCTGCTTGTGCACCCAATTTACCACCTTGTATATTTTTTTCCATTAATAATGCATTTGTTTCTAGTTGTGCTAAATATTCAGCAGAGGCTTGCGAGATGTCACCACCACCAAGGCCAAGTAGAGATCCAGCCAACGCACCACCTACAAGACCACTTGACTCATCTAATGATTGCATACTTTCCATTAATTCTTGTGCTTCTTTAGATTGCATTTCCAGATATTCAGCTTCCTCTTTTTCGGCTTTCAATGCTTCTTGCATTAATTTTTTTTCAAAACCACTTAATTGTCCCCCATCGGATTGTGTTCCTAATGCAGCTCCAATCCCACTAGCTGAAACGTCACCCCCGCCAATTGCAATCATACCATTATTATCTATGTTTGCATCCTTACCACCATTCTTGTTGTTACCATTTGTATTTGATGACGCCATTAGTGCGGTATTGTAGCCATACTCTAAAAGACATGAATGAACTCGAGTCTCTTCTGCTTCAGTTGCTCGCGTTTTTCGTCTATATTTTCTAATAGCTTTATTTCTAGCCAATACTTTATATAATTCTGGTGTAATTTCATTGATTTCTGCTTCATGTGGGAATGTATAATCCCTTCCAAATTGTAATGTTGAAAATGATCGCAATTGCAAGTCCCTTTCTTCACGCACTGCGAAAAATTTTTGAATTAACCATTTTATAACAGGTAATATAACAATGTAATCAGCTCCACCAATACCACCTTGAATTTGATGAGGTTGCAAATTATGAGGGCATTTCATTTTTCTCATAGCAACAACAATTGCTTCGGATAAAGCAATACGCTGGCCTATTGTTGCATTTTCTGTAAATAGAATATCTACATCAACTTCTACACCAGAATTTACAATTGCCCAACATAAACCACCTACACATTTATCAAATTCACTAAGTGTACTAATACGAGCACGGAAATAGCCAGCTTCTAGTAACACTGAGATAATTTCTTCGTATTTTTTTTTCTGATCATTTATACCACCATCTTCATCATCTTTGGCAACCACCATCGTTACTTAAATATATAGTAAATTCTCTATATTTATCACACAATAACTTCAGAAAACTTTTACAATACAAAAACTAAAACTCTTACAAAATGATGATCGTACGACGACGATCTGCAAGACAATGGACCCAACAACTGGTGTGGTGTGAGTAATATTTATATTCCGAAACAAACGTAATCCCTATCTAGACATCTTTTCTTATTGTGACATTTTTATTAGATCAGAATAGATATTCATAGAGTGAACTAGGCTGCATTCCCCTTATGCCTACACAATATATTCTTATTTTTGCAAGAGTGAAGATAGATACAACAATACAATTATAGCAAAGCAAATTGAAGGTTTCTCTGTGTTTAGTTTTACAATATGGTGGATCATCGTTCTAATTGGAAAACTGGGGAAGATGGGAGTGTTGTTGAATCCGAACTTCGAATCTACCCTAGTCAAGATGGCAGTACAGTAGATGTGGAATTGGCCAATTTTAAAGCTGGTATGGTATTAAGTTATGATCGACATCTTGCATGTGCTATATTAAACCGCTTTACAGATGAAGCAGGAGTACAAACAGAAGCTCGCATGCATAATCTTGTATTACCTGGTCACGCACTTGTTAGTGTGAATAACCGTGTACTCATCGATGAAGATTTTGAAGATGTAGCAGCATTTTTAGGTATGCTACAAATAAGTGGACAACCAAGAAGATTACGCTTTTTAAATACAGTAAAATGCTCCATAATAAACTACAGAGATATGTTAGCCTTGAAAGAAGTCACCAAGGACAAATTTGGTTTTAGTAGAACCAAAGAATATATTCTTGCGGAAAAATCACTTAAGGCCAGCGCAGCATCTAAGCAAATATTAGGTAAAGTAGATCAAGAAAGTATAAGACAAATGAGGGATTTAGAATTTGTTAATTATTTGAAAGCAATAGGTGGTGTTGAAAACTTGAAGCCAGCTGGAGTATATAAACCTTCATTGGAATTAAAGGAAATTATTAGAAGAGGTATACCAATTGCATTTCGCCCAACTGTATGGATGAAAATAAGCTTAGCAAGTCAACATAGACGTGCTTTTCCTGATGATTATTATTCATATTTATTAGAAAAAGCAAAGAATGATCTGGATCCTTGTGTTGCTGAGGATATTGAAAAAGATATTGATAGAACATTTCCAGAACATGATTATTTTAGTAATTTACAAGGTGATGGTGTGAAAGGTTTACGTAATATATTGCAAGCTTATGCCCTACATAATGAAGACGTGGGCTACTGTCAAGCATTGAACTTTCTAGCGGGAACAATGTTGTTATATTTAGATGAAGAAGATGCATTTTGGCTATTTGTAACCGTTGTTGACACACTGTTACCTGAAGATTACTTCAGTAAAAGTATGGTTGGTATGTATGTTGATCAAATGGTATTTAGCCGTATTATACAAGAATATTTACCTAAAATACACGATTTATTGGAAAAAGAACAGTTACAATTACCGTTAGTGACCGTGCAATGGTTCATGTGTATATTTGTCACAACACTCAGACATGATGTAGCACTACGTATATGGGATATATTTTTAAATGAAGGTAGTAAAGTTATCTTTCGTATTGCTTGTGCTTTATTTAAATTAAATGAAACAAAAATATTACAAGCGAAAGATGGAGGTGATTTGTTTATGATATTGAAAAAGTTAGGCGATGAAGTTATTGATGCTGACGTTTTGTTAATGACAGCCTACAAGAGTTTTGATGTGAATGGTAATATGGTAAGAAAAGGTAACAATAGTTTACGAGGTGAAAGTCCTAGATTGCGGACAATGAGCGGCGGTAGTTCGTTCGTGCCGTCCCCCTTAGAAGGTCTCGGACTTGCGCACGTAGGGCCATCGAGAAACCATACCCCAACCCCTGGTTCAGATTCTACTACACCACTATCACCAGGCTCGGAATTAGAATCAGGATCACAGTTCTTTAAAGATGGTCCTATATTACAAAGATCACGTAGTAGTAGTAATAGTACCACACTTGCTACAATTACTAGTTTGAATACAGAACAGAGTCTAATATCAAAAATTGCAGATGTATCAACAAAAACTTCCTTAGATTCAAATGGTAGTAGTGGCAGTTATTATATCAATGATAACGGTGATCTTGAAAGTGTTCCATCGCCAGTAGCTAAAATTGCAGAATTAAATAAAATAAAAAGCTTTTCTTCAGACAACGGTGTTAGAAGTGGACAATCTACAGGAATAACTTCACCAGATCAAAAAATTGATTTATGTGACGGTAATGAATCGCCAGCCTTTTTATTACGAAAAAGAGCGTCAGTACAATCTGGTGTACCACCACGTCGGTACGCCGGTTATAGCGGTGGTAATGGTACTAGTAACGATAGAGATGGGAGGAGTGCTAGCGCTGTTGGATCTGGTAATGATGCAGATGGCAATACTAGCTGCTCTTCAGTACAAAGTACTACTAGTAGTACTGAAAGTCATGGTACTAGTGAATCAGGTAGAATAACTCTCTTGTCAGATAAAGGTAATAATCGTGATATGAGTAATAGTAATAATGATAGTAATGCTAGTGGCTTGTTATCTCGTAAAATTAATATCAACTTTCGTAATTTTAAACGAGCTGATATAGAGGCATGGAGAAAAGAATTCAGACCTGAAATGGAAGCTAAATTTAATCAAATGGAGGAAGCTCGTCGAGAATGGCGAGAACAAGAAGCAATTGAAAGAGAAAAAAATACCGAAGAATACGACCAAGAAGATGAGATAAATGAGGATACTGATGAGGTCCTTAAGCGTTCGACTTCGATTGATGCCGATGTCAAAAATGAGGTAAAGGAAGAAGAAGATGTTCAATCTATTGTAGTGAAGCTGGATATGGATGCTGAAGATGAGGATAATTCCTATGAAAATATTGAGGAGAATGAGGAGCAAGGGATATGTAGTATAAGTGCGAAATCAAAATGTGCCAGCCGTGTCAGCCAAGGAGCAGATAGCATATATATGTTTAGTTCAGATGAAGATTTTTCTGATGATGATACTGAAAGCAGCGACGAAGACGATATTATTGATGAAAATTTTGTTGATATATTAGGCCGAACATCTATCTCATCACCAAGAAGTTTATCACGTGGTGAAGATGGTGCAAATTTACGTCTTAGAAAAGGTCTAGAACTGACGGTTGATACAGCAAGATCACCATCCCCATCTGCAACATATAGTGCTGCTTCACCAGTATCACAATTATTGATATCTGGAGGGGGTACACCTACTTCAAGATCATCCATGAGTGGTGGTAATAATAGTCCTAGAGCGCGTTCACCTTTACCAATGGATCTGATACCTGATCGTGTAGATTTGGCTTCACCTTCATCTGATAGGGGTCAGATATGGCAATGGTTTTTAGGTTCCAATAAAGATTTACATGAAATTGAAATATAATATTTTATTTGTATAGTTAGTTTTAAGTTTGTCACAAATTATAAATTTCTCCTTCAGTAGGTGGTAAGTACTCAACGAGACTTTCTCCTGTGATATTTGGGAAGCCTTTAAGATTGGGTTGAAGACTCGAGATTAATTCTCCAAACATCTTTTTAAAGTTTTGCACTCTCACCAAAGAAAACTTATCCACTTTCTCTGTAATTGAATACTCTCGTTAACCTACTTTAAACGCTTAGCAATCTCACCTATCAATTTTTCTATAGGAATTGCTTGAATATTCTCATAGCGTTTACCTCCGAATTGAGCCAACAATGCGAAGCATAAAATAGCTCCCATACTAATGTAGTTAAGTTTAGCTTCTGACATTTTCCCGCGCTTTCTCTTATATCTCTTTTTTAAAACCTCAACATCAATTATCACCCGCGGGTCCCATTTTACATTTTTCATCTTCCATCATTTTTAAAGAATGAATAGGTTTTTCTTCATATTGTAGAGGTATTTACAATGAAACCACCCCGGGAAGGTCGACGAACTCGCAAGCCATCTCAAAGGAATATAAATGAGATCCCTTTGAGCGTAAAGGTGAAAATTGAAAATTTAGATCCACTATCTATAGTCAAAAAGGAACCAAAGCAAGAATTGCAAAAGGAAAGGTTGATAAAAGTAAAATTAGAGCCGGTTGAACCCTCACAAGAAGAATTCCAAGTGAAATCTGAAAAACGAAAACGTAAGAGACAAGTTGTAGAAGTAAAGACAGAACCAAAAGAAGCTGCTGCTGTTCCACAAAGAAAAAAGAAGAAAGTATCAGACGCCCGTGCCACTGTCAAGGTGAAGAAGAAGAATCCTATTAATACATACAAAGTAGCTGGAGTAACATTCCGTTCTGATAATGTTAATAAGGCTATTAAAAAAAATGGTGAAGTCTGGCCCGCAGAAAGCCACGCCAATTCTCACACAGTTATACTGGAAAAAGAACCAACAAATAAATATGATAGGCATGCAATCAAAGTGAACATCTCAGGATATCATTGTGGTTACATTCCAAAGGAAGAGAATCGTTCTATTGATTTGAAAGCTACTTACAAGGTTAGGGGACTTCGCTACATCCCGCACATTGGAGCACATGCTGCCCTTATTGTGCAAATTCCAAAGGTAGAGAAGATGGAGGATTAAGCAGAGATATTGAGTAGTAACTAATAACTAATAAATTGCCAATTGAAAGATTGGTGTATCGTAAAATAGATGATGTTTGGTAATAATGCGAAGTGAAGAAGTGAAGTGAAGTGACGTGACAAGGTAAATATATGTGGATAATAGATTATGTTGAAATGAACAACAAAGGGTAATGCACTTTAGATAACAGGCAGGGCGCTTTTTAAAAAATCATTGCTATTGTCCAGATAGTTTGGAGGCTGAACTGGATCTCAGCAATGTTATAATATATAAGCTGCCCTGCCGCCGCGCCGCCGCCTCCATTTCAACATAATCTAAGCCACGTTTTTTGGGTTTGTAAAATATTTTGTGATGAAAGAAAAAAAAAATCTTCTCTTATCCAATCTTTTTGTGTTCAATTCCTTGTCAAAAAAAAAATAGTCACCGGTCACAACACGATAAACGTTGCACCTGTAAAAAATTGTTGGTACGAATTGGTGAGACATTTGATCTCGCAAAGGTCAAACTGCATTAAAAAAATCTTATCCTTTTACTTTTCTTCAACAAAAATTGTGAAGAATGAGCAGCAGTAGCGCAGCAGTGATGATGCTTCCCATGTCGGATGGGCATGATATACCACAGATCTTTTGTGCCGCGTTTCGTTTAGGTTCAACAGGGGAAACTAAGGCTCATGTCTACAATATGTATGAATCTGGTGTAAGGCATTTTGAAATTGCAGAATTACATGGTAATGGTCACACAGTATGTGAAGCATTACGTGAAGTAGCTACAAGAGAAGAAATATTCATAACATTAAAAGTGTGGCCAAAAAGTCGTAACCCACTTGATGTAGTTGAAACAGTCAATTATCTTTTACAATCATATGGCTTAACCTATGTTAATTTATTAATGATGCATGCACCAATAGATGCTGATAATAAGATAGAACAGTATAAAGCTTTAGAAGAAATGAAAGAAAATAACATTGCTAAAAGTATTGGTATTGCTAATTTAAATGCTGTGTTATTGCAAGATTTATTAAAAAATTGCAATGTACAACCTGCTGTCTATGAAACAGAAGCGCATCCCTTCGGAAATAATGATGATATGGTAGAGTTTTGCAATGATAGTAGTATCGCTGTTATGGATAACGAACCACTATGCAAAAATATGAGACTAGAATATGAACCATTAGTTACTTTAGCAAATTCTTTGAATATGTCAAGTACTAAACTTATGTTGTTATGGGCCTTTACCAGAGGCTTATGTGTGGGATTATCGGCACGAACCAATGTTGTCACAGAAATATGTGGAGGCTCCTCAAGTTCTTCTATAAATGATTATTTTTCTGAAAAATTATCAATAAATATAATGGAAAAATTATTAAAATTTGAATCAAATCTCTATACACAATGGAACCCAAGTGAAGCCGTAGTGGACGAATAAGGTCTCATCTCCTAATTACGCAGAAATGATGATATGAAGTTAATAAAGATTTAAAAGTATGGATATCAAATATATAAAAGACGAAGAGGGTATGACATTATTTTAGTTATTCTCTGTATCTATGCAGATGAGAGAAAAGAGGACCTCATACAATATATGTCACAGATAGATGAGAAAATTATGGAAAAAATGAGTAAAATCAGTTAAATATGTATCATAATGTACAGCAGGCGCCCAAAAGCAGCAGAATTGACCATCTATATCTCTTTCTACTAACCTATATCATCTCTCTTATTTCTTTCCTTTACCTTTCTTTTTACACAATTTAGCAGTGGCTTCAATGGCAAGAGCTTTGTCTGCTTCATCCTTTACTTTCAATATTTTCATATCTTTTTCAGCTTTTGCTAATTTCGTTTTAGCTTCTAAGCATACATCAGGATTTGCACCTAACTCTTCAGCACCAGTATAAGATGATTTAATATTAGCAATAGCTGTTAATAATGATGACATTGCTTTAGATGGCTCCCATTGATACTCCCCAGTCTCTACAGGAGGATGAGGATATCCTGGAGTTTCAACAATATGACCAGTATCGTCTTCACCCCAATAATCATCAGGATATTCTGCACCTTCTTTTAATGGTAATTTTGTTGAAGTTGGTACTGTATTCAATGCCCTTGTCATGCCTAATTCAGCAAATAATCTTTTACACAATAAATCCCCTTTTTCAGATATATTTTCATCAACTTTTAATACTTGTCCTTTATGCACTGCTGATTGCAACCGTTTCATGTCATGCTCATTTGGATCTGTTGCACATTCAACACTTTCTAAGCGTTTTGTTAATGCACATACCCAGTATTCCATTTCACATTTTGATATCAACTCTTCAGCATACACTATTTGACCAGGATCTGAGCCAACCCGTTTCGCTTTTATAACGGTTGATTCAAGTTTATGTATTGTAGAAAATTGTTCTTGATCTCTTATAGGCATGTTTTTTTGTACCATTTCTAAATCAGCTAATAATTCAATACCAACTTCTAATTTTTCAATAATACTTTCACCTTCACTAATTAAATTATCAGCTAGACCTATTTCTTTGCTTATTGTTAGAATGTCAGATAGTGATCGGATACCTTCAACATTATTCGTTGTTTTAATAGCTAATTCTAAATTAGATGTTGCTTTTGTAAATTTTTTTAAATTTTCACTATGTTTACGTGATATGTCTTGTAATGTCATACTTGCCCCTTTTTCCATGCATTCAAGTAATATTTGTCTGCATTCTTTTTGTGTTGCCATATCAATAGGTAAATTTTTATATACATTAACTTTTGTACTATACGCACCATCATCAGCTAATACTTGTATAACTTTAGGATTACCTGCTGTTGCAGCTAAATGCAATGCATTATTTTCCAAATTATCTGTATCATTAGGAGAATATCCATCCATGAGGAGGAGCCAAACTATACGTAGATAGCCCTTCGTACATGCCCATAAAAGTGGTGTATTTTTCAATAAATTTGTACTTGTCTCTGCTTTACGTTCCATTGCTGTATCATAATCTAAATCATCATCATCTTCATCAAATTCTTCATCAAGACCGTTATCAACAGCAGCCACGTCGGCCACTGATGATGCAACAGCTTGTGTTGCTGTTGTTTGTGATGGTGCAGTACTACCACCTTCTGTTGGTGCATCAGCTCCTTTGCCTTCATTGGTTTCGTTAGCATTACCTGTTGTTACTGCAACTCCCGTAGAAGAAGCAGCACCAGCATCTTTAGATTCACCTTCACCTCCTTTGGATTCTTCAGTGGCTTCAGCATTTTCAGCATTTTCTGCTCCAGTTGCTTCATTGTCACCTTCTGTTGGTGATACTTCCAACGTTGTAGTACTTTGTGCCTTTTTAGCTTCCTCAAGCTCGCGAGCTGCTTTTATTTTTTTCATTTGTTCACGTTTAACCATTCTGTGGTATGGTGCTGTAGCACCATGTTCAATAAGTGCTGCAACCATTTCAACATTACCATTTTTAGCTGCCCAGTGCAAAGGTGTCCAACCACTCTTTTCATGTACATATGTTGGCGGAACAGCTTCACCACATAACTTGAGAACTTCTTCAGTGTTGTTAGCTGCTGCAGCAGTGTATAAGTCAGGCTTAAACACTATAGGTTTCACTATTTCTGCACTATCATCATCTTCTCCACCACCACCTAACATAACATTCTCTTCACTGTGCATTTTTCACAACAATACACTTCACTAACGAGCTGTAGAATGCCATTTGGGGGCAAAATTTCCCAAAAACGCCGCTGCGGCCGGGGCATATTATTATCAACCCCAATTGTCAAAAAGAGCGAGATATAATGACAACAGACGTTCATGATGATGTGGACTACGACCTTGAGGTCTTTGTTGTGGGTCCATATACTTTTGAAGTGACTACCATAGCATATATGCCCATAGAAGTGCTCATGATGATGGGGGAGAAAAAAGTGGAGATTAGTGGACAAAAGCTTTGGTGTGGTAGTTTGGCTGTTATAGAGTATTTATTAGATCACTCTCAATATGCTAAGGATATGAATGTATTAGAATTAGGCGCTGGAACTGGCGTACTTGGCATGTTATGTTCTCGTCTTGGTGCTAAACATGTTATTCTTACTGATAATGATCAACGAAGTCTTGATCATATGGTTAGTGATTGTAAACGCAACGATGTCGTAGCTAATGTTGTCAAATTGGATTGGTTTAACCCTCCAAATAATATAGATATGAACGATTTAGTTCAAAAACAAGAAGATAATAAAGATACTAATGATGCTGACTCAACTAAGAATAATACATGTAAAGAAGAAATATTTAGAATTGTAGCTGGCGATGTATTATATAAAAGAGAATTATTAGAACCATTTATGAATACAACAAAAGTATTGTTACAATATTTTCATAATTCAAAAATGTTATTATGTCATGTCCCAAGAGCAGGAATTGATCAGAAAGACATAATAGACCTTGCCACTGCTAGCGGTCTACATGTGGATATTATTGATCCAGTTGAATGGCGTAAAGGGAGTGTAGTGGAATACAGTCCTCCTGAAGACTATAATCGCGCATGTCTATATCAACTTACAGCAGCTATATAAATAATATCGATTATCGATTAACGTGTTTCTGTTGGGCGACTGAGGGAGGGAGAGAGACTCCGACGACGAGCAAGCGAACACTTTTATGATATTTATTAAGTAATGTATATATTAGTATAATTAGGTGTATTTCATTGACTACACATATTGTAAAAGTATGTAAATCAAAATACCTCCTAATACATTTTTCAGGATGAGGGATTTGTTTGTTAAGAAATGTTATTTTATTTATTTTTTATTTGATTTTGATTACTAAGGATAAAATGTGTATATTGAGATTAACAGTTTTACGTATGTAAAGATCTCGCCGCTAAACTTTTTGTTCCGCGCGTTGACAGGCCCGACAACTTACCGCTTACTTACTCATCATCATCTTTACGAACTCCTCGTAGTTGATTTGACCATCACCATCAATATCAGCCTCACGGATCATCTCATCGACTTCTTCATCGGATAATTTCTCACCTAAGTTGGTCATGATATGTCTTAATTCAGCAGCAGAAATAAAACCATTACCATCTTTATCGAAAACTTTAAAAGCCTCAAGAATTTCTTCTTCAGAATCAGTATCCTTCATTTTACGGGCCATCATTGTTAAAAACTCAGGGAAATCAATGGTACCGTTACCATCAGCATCAACTTCATTGATCATATCGGCAAGCTCAGCTTCAGTGGGGTTTTGACCGAGGGATCTCATGACGGTTCCTAACTCCTTGGTGGTAATAGTACCATCACCATCCTTATCGAAAAGGGAGAATGCCTCCTTGAATTCTGCGATCTGTTCTTCAGTCAATTGGTCAGCCATTGTTGTTATATAATTATGAAAATCTATAAATTAAATGCAAATCAAGTTTGAACCAGAATATAATTTATGGAAAATGGTAGAATATAAGGAAAGAATCGGTTAGATTATGATCAAACATATTGCATAACATATTAAACATTATCATTAATATTATAGAATTATATGATTCTAATAATAAAAAGACAAGAATGAAAGTGAAGGAACAGAACAATAGACTTTCGAAGGATTCAGCTGTAATACCCTTTTCATATCATAACTAAAATAAATAGCTTTCATGTTAATGAATATTATGAATATCTACATTATGCTTAACATAAAAACAACGCTACTGATGAAAATAAATATTTTCAAGTGTTCTTGATCACATGCATAGTGTCATCGAAAAAACACAAACTGAAACCTTATCTCCATATGCAATACTCTATTTATTTTAGTTAGACACATATTGTGTTATTTAACCTGTGTCCTCTACATTTTACGATAAAATCATGCATATTCACTTACCTCTAAAGACTTGTACTCGTACAAACTGCCACGCTGAAATGCACACAACCGTCGTACCAACGGACGGCTGTACGACAAAATGCAGGGTTGGTCAGGCTATTTTTTGGATTGCTGGGAGGGGAAATATGGATATTGAGATCCTTTAGTAGGCTTACATAACATAATGCTGATATTATTTAATTGTTTTGAAATCAGCAAGTGTCAGTATTATGAAATACAATGATTATTATAGAATATGTTTCCTTAATTTGAACTTTTTCTGGAAGGTTCATAGTAGTGCTCCGCTCAATAGGTTATTCCAAGACTTATACTATGAATAATATGATCAACTTCATATTCTTATAAGTCATATGTATCATATGAAAGCCACTTGATGTTTATTAGACACATTCACACACAATAATAACACCAACGCTACACAGAGGTAGGTAGGTAGGTGCCTGCCTTGTCTATAACTTTACCAATAACTATACAGCAGCAATAAATACATATATATATATATATGATTACATAAAATCATCTTCAAAATCTTTAGCAGCATCGTCTGTTACACCACCATTCATTAAAGTGTTAGATAGCATTGATGCGTTGTCAAAAACAGAAGTGTAAGAACGCATTTCGGCTTCTGCTATTCTACGTTGTTTTTCTTCAGCTTCTTTTACTAGTAATTGTTTTTTATGTTCTTTTGCTAATAAACCTTGTTTTCTTGCATATTCTTGTTGTAAAGTTAATAAATCTGGAAATTCCTCAGTCTTATAGTAAGTTAGTTTCAGCGGGACACATGGAATTCACATCACAGGGTAAATTAAAAAGTTTATGAAAAATAAGTTAGAATAAAATGACTTCGTAGTGACGGAATGAAAGCAGTAATATAACGTGAATTTATTCTGATAAATATATCAATGAATGAATTCGTGAATAATACAAGTAGACAGATAGATAGACAAAAATCTAACAGAAAAAAAGAACTCAGCCCTGTATATGTTCGTTCTGTTCGATGGAAGGAAAGGAAGGAGAACAGGTCATTCCAAGGGACGGACATGCAAGCTCTCCAATACCACATTCATATTGACTGATGAATATAAGATATTACAACTTACTTTTGTCTTATTCATTTTGTTCACCAATGGACCATCTTTTCTTGCCTTGATCCTTTTCACAAGTTTTCTATCGTGATTTCCTACTGCGCCTACTTCCATATCTGATGTTTTGTGTAAATTTGACCATGGCATATAGATTACAGTTACTTCACCACGTTTGCTTCCTTCGATGCTATTGGCCTTAACAAGTACTGCACATTCGTGTATAGCTCTTTGATCAACAGTATCAATTGTTTCATCTGGATTGAGGCGAAGATAAACGTGAGCACTACTCATGTCATCAACATGGAACCTAAGAAAATAAGAATGACAAAAATGTTAGTAATCTTGTGCATGAATTATCGTTAATAGCATGGGGCCCTAATTAAACCAAGCATTTTGTATCCAACTCACCAATAGTCTGTGGGAAGGCCATGTGCAATCAATCCTTCATTCTCAAATTTATCTGCACCCATATATAGTATGGCCCGTTGAAGTAGTAAAGAAGAGCACCATATTAAGAATAAGATCCTTTGATGTCTCTCAATACTCTTCTGGTTGAAAATTGGTTGACGACGCCACGTTCAATCCAAGAGGTACGTCATTTTCACATTTTACAGTTCTATATTGCAGTCATACTTGAATTAATAAAGTTTTATCATTGTGTGTGTATGTATATTACAGAAAAAAGACCTTATTTAATAAATATATATCAATAAATCCTTTGAATTATTGCGGAACCAATAGAAGCAGGAACATCGTTGAATTAAATAAAGTTTGATCAGGCTCTGCGTATATATATTATAAAAAAAGTGAGACTTATATAAAAAATGGATATCATCTGCCTTGATATAGTGATCCGTGTTATTGTCGTGGGGCTCATGACATTTTATTGGTTGAAACATGTGGACTCTCTTTCTGCTTTTATTTCTTGGTGTTATCATCGAATGTGGAGTTGGGTACATTCAAGAGGTGAAATCATGCATTTCGCCAAGGTGAATTCTGATAAAAACTTTGAATTATGGCAGAAACTTCCGGTTGATATGCAACGCTATATCCTTGATTTTACAAGAGCTGGAGATATATCACTAACCCGGGTGAATAAATCGTTCTATGATTATGAAACATCAGAAAAAAGAATTCAAGAATCTCGCATTATCGATAATGTTGAGTTGAAAAGTCAGAAGGAGGAATTTGACTATGTTTGTAGAGTTGTTCTTGACTTTAAAAGAAATCCTGACACTACTCTCTACTGGGACGGGGTGATTTCGATAGTCCATCACCAAATAAAGTATATGAATTCTCTGGAAAAGTTTAAATGGGCTGTAAATGAAAATATTATTCCAATCAATGAAAGAATATTTTTTGTTTCTGCATTAAATGGTAATTTACGCATATTACAATGGCTTCGGTCTCATCCTAGGTTTCATCAACTTTTAGGTGAAGCAGGTGAATGGGCTCGAGGTTCTTCTGCAGCAGCTGCTTATTGTGGTGATATAAATATGCTCACATGGGTTCACACCCAAGTCCCATCATGCCAATGGGGATATATACCATGCTGTCTAGCAGCATATAAGGGTCATTTTGAAACTTTGAAATGGCTTCGTTCTTCTGACGAATCACCATGTCCATGGAATCATAAGGTTTGCAATAGTGCTGCAGCTGGTGGTCATCTTGAAATACTGAAATGGCTTATAGAAAAGAATTGTCCTGTTGATTACATAACATGTGGTAATACAGCTGCTAAGCATGGTTATATTGATATACTAAAGTGGTTGCATAGTATGAATCAACTTGACTCACATATGAGTATGCATATACATTGTGCAGAGGGTGGACATATAGATATTATGAAATGGCTTTTATCCATATATCCAATAAATATTGATAATTACGATACTCGAGTGTGTGTCAATGCTTCTTCCAATGGTCACCTTGGTATGCTTCAATATCTGCGGTCACTTGACACACCAGTACCGTGGAATGAGGAAGTATGTTATCATGCTATAAGATGTAATCATTTGCATGTACTTAAATGGTTGCGTTCGCAAGATCCACCTTGTCCTTGGAATTTAGATGAGTGTAAATCTTTAGCCATGAATTTATCGAAGGAAACATCTTCAGAAATACTAGATTGGATAAATTATCATTCCCAATGATAAATCATCTAAAAATATCAATCAAACGCCTTGTACCACCAAATACTTAATCACATTGAGACCCTTTCGACTGTAATATATGTAAGTGTAAGTAAAGATCAGAAGAGCAGAAGAAGCTTCTTATTTTGTTAGCTAAAACGTCACATACAACAATATACTCTGGTATCTACATTTTACATCTAACTGTTTTTATTATATATTTCTTTGTTTTTTGATAATATGTGAAGTTGGAAACGGATCAGTTTTACCAACGACCAAAATACGCTTTTGATGAGACAAATATCCTTTCACTCTACTCTGAAATATTAAGTTAGCTAAAATGCATTCAATTTCATCTATATCCATTTCTTCCCCAAGCCATTGTAAAACATAATAAAATACATCCAAATTTAATCTAGTACTTTCTGTTATTTTATATATTCTTTTAAATAAATTTCGATATACTAAATTTTTAAGTTGTTCAATAATAAGATAAGTGCCAGTTCTTATAAAGACAGCTTTATGTTTGTGAAATATGGTATTATATGATCTTAAGTCCCCTGTTCTCACAGCATTGCCTAATTCAACATATACATCTAATCCATATTGAGAGCCAAGCAAAGGAGTCGGCATTACGCCCCGCAGCATCTCAATGGGCACCAAGGAGGCCAATATTAATTTTCGATTATGTAAATTATTCGATGTATATTTTGTATACTTTAATGCAAATTGTAAACATTCTCTGGCTTCATCTAAACGATCTTCAAACATAGCTAAACGTCCTACATAAAACTTATATGTTATTACATCTTGAAGCGGAAACGCTGTCAGGGCCGACAAGACTGCTGGAGTATCCACCAGTTTAATTAATTTTGTTGCTAATTGCAGTGTATTTAATTTAAAATATATTTTAAATAATGTATTTGTAACATTAAATATATGTAATTTTTTACACGATGGATCTGATAAGGGCAGACGATCTTTCGATACTAATGTAAAGGCTCTTGTGATACTATTTTGGCATTCACGTAAACATTGTGCGCTTAATCTTTCACGTTCTGCTTTACTATTATCATTCATACTAGCAATAATACGTAAATCACTTGCAAGATGGGCTAAAGTTCCTGCTAAAAATGGAAAATCAGTTGCATTACCCATGAAATCTACAATATTATTAAAAGACGAATGTGTTGCTCTATACGCTCCATCTAAGTTACCATTTACCAAACATGAGAGAGCATTAAGACGATCGCCAACAACATCGCTTAATAGCTGATCAACTTGAAGTGCTTTATGAACATTTCTATTCAAATTCTTGTCAGAACCAGCGCTATGTGCGAGGGAGACCTCGGCATCACTAAATTGGAGTGAAATTGGCAAAGCCATCATAATTGCGAGCTCATTACCTCTGCGTCCATGCAGACAGTCTTTGATTCCTTGAAGATACCCATTCATTGCTGTGATAACTCTTCAAACATAAGATATAAATAAGTAAGCTTCCGAATTTGAGCTTCCCCCGGCTGACCCATATTCACGGTGACGAGGAATAGAAGATCAAAGACTCTGATTTTATTTTTCGATTTAACACATATCAACATATAACTCTACTTGCAATGCTTACTAAAACTACAATCCCCAATTACGAATACCATTACGTTTAAAGGGTTGAAGGTGACTCTGCTGGCCAGGAGAAGGTCAAATTTGAACTTTGCTTCTTAGTGGCCTGCTCTGTATTAGAACTTATGGTATCACCATCTACTTCTTGTGCTACTTGTTCATTGTTGCGCTTAACACCTGCAATTGCGTTTTCATCTGCAGGCCATGAGAAAGCAAAAGTTGCTGCGTTCTGCAGCTTCTCTGCGCTGGAATTTCCTTTGATTTGCTCCTCTTTTTCTACTTGCACAGCATTTTCTTGTACATTTTCTTCTTCGTCTGTTATTCCGTTTGCTGCTACTTCTTCACCGTCGTTTGTATTTATGATTGAATCTTCTGCTCCTGTTACTTCCTCGGCATCTGCAGGTGGTTCTGATGTACTTAATACACCTCCCAACATTTCATTGATGCGCTCTTCCGTCAACTCTGCCATCAGATCCTCTATTTCCTCTTGTGTTGGATCGCGGTTTTCTTTTTGTTTAAAGCCTGCAACTAAAAAACCTATCAACGTAGCTGCAATCTCATTCGCCTGATTCTCCTCTTCAGAAGGAGACTCCGTCGCTACAGTCCCTTCAATAGAATGTTGCGTTGTTTCCTGCTCAACTACATTAGTATAAACACTCATTTTTTAATAGAATGGTCTACGTATACTTATGTCACCTATAAATGTGTTTTTAAGCAACACAACCGACCGTCAAATTTTGAAGAAAAAGTTCAAAGTGTGAACATGGCTAGTGCCGCAACTACTTCAGTTCTAGACACAATGAGCAAGCTAAGGTACGTAATGTGTGTTGATTTTAAATGCCTGCAACAAAATGCGGGATATGTGTTTGAATATAGTGTAGTTCGAGCATTTCTGTTCGTGTACATTACTTCGAGGTGATACTAACTCTTTCTTCCTTTTTATCAACTTTTCTCCTAGGTTCCGCGTCATTGATGCCTCATCTGAGGATCCTGGATATCCTGCTGATGAATTGAACGTGCATAGCCCAAATACACGTGGTTGGCAAAGTGTTAAGTTTAGTGAATATCCCCAAGAACTTGGTTTTGCTATTGATGGTAGTGATGTTCGTTTATCTCAAGTACAAATATTAAGTCATCAAAGTAAGATTGCATCTAAAATTGAAATCTTTATTGGACAAGGTGCAACATATCAAACAGCACAATTTAAACGTCTTGGTTATTTATCACTTGATTCTAATGAAAGGTCGCAATACCAAGCACGTGAATTAAAGACAGTATATATTGATTATGCTGGTAGTTTCGTGCGTTTAATCATACATAGAAATTATGTAAATAAACAAAATTTATTCAATCAAGTTGGTTTGGTAGCTGTGAATTTATTAGGAAGCGAAAGTGGTGGAGCTGCCGCTAGCAACTCTCTGCAACAAAATGTACCTACGTTTGGACCAGGTGCTGGTAATGGTAGTAGTAATAATGCATTAAATGATTTATCAATTGATATGAATCTAGATCCACAAACAGCAAATAAACTACGACTATTAAGTGACAGTAAAGCAAATGCAATTGCTACTGAAGATTATTTGACCGCTAAACAAATAAAATCAGTTGAAGGTGAATTAAAACAATTAGGCAGCAGATTAGCACAATTAGATATGGCAAAACGTCAAGCTGTTGGTGCAGAAGATTATGATCGTGCAAAAGAAATTAAAGATGAAACGGATGAACTTCGTTCTGATATTGAAAGAAAAATTTTAGCTATACACATTCCTGGTGTTACTGATAATTATCCTCAAGTTGTTGAATCACAATATCGTGCTGCACCTATACAAGATGAACGTAGTATACCTGTACAACGTGACCGTACACCTGAACGTGTACAAAAGCCACGTTTTGCACCGTCTAAAGAAGATGGTGATGAAGACCCCTTTGAATCTATTGATACAAGTCCCGCAAGTAATGTAGCATGGAGAGGGCAACAACCAAAAGGTGTTCCAATGAATATTGATGATATTCCTGTCGGTGCTGGTGCTAAAGGTATGGGTAGTAGTGGAGGTATGGGTGGTAGTGGTGGTATTGATAATGAAATGTCAGCACGTAAAAAAACATCTGAAAACGCTGCTGTCAGACACAGAGATTATGAGCATGGTGGTATTGCATCCAAACCTGAAGAGTATTTACCAAATGGTGATCGTGCCATTAAACCAAAAAATAATGCATTTTATGATGATGCTGATGTTAATAATCCTAATGGTAATAATGAACCTATTCCTGATCGCTTCAAAAAGGATGAAGTATTTGAACCAGGCAGCCATCCACTAGAAGGTGTACCGAATTTATCTGATTTACCATCACCAGACGATTTAATGGGTAAAGCTAAAGATGTTTCTGATCAAAATGGTGTGACATCATTATGTGGTGATTACATTGCAAGATGTTTATTTTCAAAAACTTGGGCATTACGCGAGGCGGCAATTACAAAAATACATATGAATTTAGAATCAGATTATGAGGAAACACCTGGTATAACATCATGTATTAATGCATTAGCAACTGTTATACGTGTTGGTGTTGAAGATAAAATACAACAAGTTTTATTTAATGCTGTTGCTTTATTGGATGACGTACTAGGTTGCACACGACGTGCGAAGATGGGTCGTAGTGTACTTGCCCCTATATTAGATCCAATAACTGCCGATCTTGTTGATAAGTTATCTGATGGTAATGCACGTATTCGTGAAGGTGCACGACGTGGATGTGAAATATTAGCTGCATCTGCTAATATTGGTCCTGCTGTTGTTGGTGCCCATGCATTACGTTCCATGTCATCAAAACAAAAAACTGCCTGGCGTCCGGTTGTGGCCCGTTTAGAAGTATTAACTGGTTTAATTTCTCAATATGGTCTTGGTAATTCATCTGGTATTATGGTTGATAATGTTATGAATTTTGCTAAATCAAATGGATGTTTTACACATTCTAATGGTGAGGTTCGAATAGCAACACAAGAATTAACTGTAGCTGTACAAAAAATTGTAGGTACTGAAGCAATTGGAAGTTATTTAAGATTACTAAGACCAAAACAATTAGAAGAATATGAGAATGCATTTGGTGGTGGCTTAGCTAATAAATTAAATCAAGATTCATTACCAGCTGCATCAAGTAAACGTGGAGGAGGTAATTCGTCACGTACGGGTGGTGGTGCAAAAGAATCTAAAGATCCTAATTCACCTCGATCTGCGGCAAAACGTCTTGAAAAACACCATTCACCTCAAAAGAAAGCTGATCAAGAAGAAACACAAGATTTTACTACATGTATGTTCTGTGGTGAACAAAACGGTGGGTGGGATGAAGATGCCCTTGACATGCATTATTGGAAAGAATGCGCATTACTAGCACCTTGTCCCGCCTGTGCTCAGGTTGTCGAAGTAGCGGGTATGGCTGATCATTTATTGGATGAATGTGAACATAAGCTGAAATATGTATCATGCCAAACAACAGGTTTAGCTGTACCAAAGGCTACACTAAAAGAATGGCAGACATCACCTGAATGTAAACCTTGCCCAACTGGTGAGATATACTGTCCGTTATGTAAACTCACTGTGGACAATACCGATGATGCATGGCGCAATCATTTATATACAGAGTGCCAAGAGAATGCCCGTAGTCATCAAGGTAAAAGATAAAGGCAGTATCACATTGGAAAGAGGTGGAAGGATAGGGAAATGGAATGAGACTCGAGTCAAGAATGGAGATAAGAGTTGAAAACGCTTCAGTTATTTGTGTTATAGGAAAATCAAACTTGTTAAATCATTCTTTTTCCTTTCTTCGGTGTATTTCATAGACGTTGTGAGCGAATTTGATGTATCGACGCTACCTGTCTTTATTGAATGGTATATGTACATTATTAGACTGGCTAGGGGGTTGTTTTGTTTTCGAATCAATTACTAGAACTACATCTTAGTTATGCTTATGATCGTAGCCAAAGGCAAAGCTATACTCTTGTGCATTTAATCAATTTATTTACGCTGACGCTTAAAGTTATTTCCCCCCTTTCTGGCAGGAGGGCTACGTTTGACAGGAAGGAACGACTCTTCCTCCTCATCTTCACGAAATGAACCATCTGAGTCGCTTTCATCATTATCACCACATGGGAGCTCAAGAAAATCAGGGTCTTGAATAAGTGAAGAGCTTCCATGAGATGACTTGTCCACGCTAATATCACCAGGAACTGCCTCCGTATGATAAGCTGATTCATATTCTTCCATTGCTCGATCGAGTTCTTCGCTCATAGCGGATTCAGCATAATCTTTTTTGGCACGAAGGCGAGTACTACGCTTTGAATTCGATAAATCGACTGGGGTATCGATGGTTATACTAGAACTGGAAGCGCTAATGACAGTGGATTTACGTTTCCGTTTAGAAAACTCAGGCACGTATTCTGTATCTTCGGCAGCCTGGTGTTGAATTACAGGCGGTGGTTGATCAGGATCATAGTGAAATATATTTTCTGGGGTACGTGTAGACTCTAATAATTCAGTTGGTAACTCATTGATATTGAACAGAATCTCAAAATTACTTGAATTCACTACAGCTCTATCACTAGTTATCGATCCGCTAACTTGTTGTGGTTGAGCAGCATTACCTGACGAGCTACCAATTGTCCTCGAGGTAACCTTTGCAATATTTCTAGATACTGTGGGAAGATCTATTTGAGCTTTCGTGCCGCGAATACGAATGTGAGTAATTTGAAATTCCTTATTTGATCGAAAATGAAGTTCAAATTTAGAGTAAACACTGTCTTCGTGGATATTTTTATCAAATACTTCCTTGTCTAATTTATTCAGCTCTTCACGCTCCAAAACAACATGATGTCTGAGAGGATTTTCACCTACTTGATCAACAGGATGGTGATAATACTGAGACCACTGACTTTGTTGAAAAGGCTTACCAGAAACGTCATTCTTCTTAGTTTTTGTGATACAAACACGAACATCACAAGGAGCAAAACCAGGGTTTATAGTGTAAGATACTTCTTCTGGTCTGAACTGGCGTTGCATTTCACGGCTCATATTTATTGTGATAACATTGTTTTCCTCGGTAAAACACGATGGTGCCCAAAATTGAGGACCTGTAGCGAGAAGATTTTGTTTGCCATTGGCTGCGGATTGAGAGTTTGAAACAGATATATCTTCAAATTTAAGCGGTAAAACAGAAAGACCATCAGATGGAACAGTAGGATCTTTGGGAGTATTGCTAAGCTTCGGAGTACCACCATAGACAGTTGCAGTACCACCAGCACCTGATTTCATCTTTTGTTCTTGAAGTTTAAGAATCTTCTCTTCAACTGTGTTCAGACAAGCCACTTTCCATACGTGTACTTCACGAGTTTGACCCATGCGATGCACTCTACCAATAGCTTGATCCTCTAGTGCCTTATTAAGACATGGTTCTAATACAATCACATGGTTAGCTTGCGTCAAATTTATACCTACAGCACCAGCACGCATGCTTAACAAAAACACAGTGGTGGGAGGATCATTTTGAAATGCAGCAAGAGCCTCTTTGCGAGCTTTCATGGTCATAGAGCCTGTGAGAGTACGATACTGTAAGCCTAGCTTAGGTAACTCTGCAGAAAGCCAATCCAAAGTTGTTGCAAATTGAGTGAAAACCAGTATTTTGGATGTTCTATCCTCTGTAAGTATATTACCAACCTTGGAAACAAGCCAAGTAAGTTTAGAAAGCATTGATGTCGTGCTTTTAGCATTAGCTTCAGCTAATTCTTCCTTTGACTTGACTTGTAAAATATCAGGTAAGCCATATTTTTCTCTAACAGAAGCAATAGCCATAGCTCTTCGATCGACACTTTTAGCGGCAGCTTCAGTTGCACCATATGCCTGACCATCTGGGGTCATTAGATCACCAACATTAACAGCTGTTCGACATAGAGGACACTCACCTTTACCAGATTGAAGATAACTGGTAATACATTCAGCGCAATAACGGTGTCCGCAGCGAGTATCTACTGGGGTATCATACAATGATAAGCAAATACTACATTCTCCATCTTGCGAACCCAAGATATCATCTTCTTCCAGTGGAATATCAGCGGCATCATTTTCAAGTTCACCGGCATCTCTATTGAGAATAGTAGCTAGACGAGCAGGCATATATCCGCCAGAACAGACCATTTGCATATCTTTGACTAATGAGAGTAACTTAATAGTAGATTTTGATATGAAAGTCTCGCCAAAGCTTGCAATTAATTCGTATTGTTTTTTGCAATATTGCTCAATCTGACGATACTTGATAGCTTCAGGTTCACTGAAACCAATCCATTGAATATGCTCCACTTTTGGAGGTAATTCCAATAATGGAGCACCATTGCTAACATATTTCATATTTTTGCTATGTCTAAATAAAACTCTACGTAATATACTCATAACAGCAGGGAGACCTGTTGTATGTCCATATCTCATACCACTTCTAGATGGTTTGGGAATTAGATTGTTCCAGAATGCTTGATCTTTTAAAGATGGAATACCTAACGCTCCAAATTGGCCAGCCAGATCTGCTACAGTATTACCCATAGGTGTACCAGTTACGCACCAACGACGCTTTGAGTAAAGAATCTCAAGAGATTCGCTGACTCCAGATTTCCCTTTGCTTTTATGGCTCTCATCCATGACAATACGAAACCAGTTTACAGAATGACATGCTGGAAAGTTTGTTCCACCTGCTTCATAATCGCTTTTTTGGTACTTTTTCTTGTTTTTTCCACCTCCAGACAAAGGATCCATAAATTTTCTAATATCAGCTGATAATGTTTCGTAAGTAGTCACTACTAAGTCAAAAGTTGCAAGAATTTTTGGGTCACGAATACGCCTCTGTCCATGATATTCGTGAATCTTTAAATTACTTCCACCTTTGAGCTTTGAGCGCGCTTCACTGCACCATTGGCCAACTAAACTCACTGGACATATGACAAGAGTACCTCTCGAGCGAACTGCAGCAGGTTCTAGAGACTGTTCAATTTGTAACATACTTGGTAGTAGTGCTTCTTGTCCATTCAAGTCAGTGCCAGCGTTCAAAGTATCTGGTTCAGGTAAACTTTGTGCTAGTTTTTTTGGTTTACCACCGTAAGGATTAAAAAGACCCCAAACTTCTTCAGCATCTTTACCTACTGTTAGTGCAGGAGCAGGGTTGCATATAATGAGGCCAAGCGTAATGATAGTTTTGCCCATTCCCATTTCTTCACAAATGAAACCCCCTCTTACGTCTGGTCCAGCTTTCTTAGAAAAAATATCTGTAAAAGGATTATAGTATACACCAGTGCTTTTTCCATCAATTCCTACTACTGCAGTTGATAAGTGTGAAGAAATACCACCTTCACGATACTCTTGATCAAGTGCCCAACGCAAAGATTGTTTCTGATACTGTCTTAATTCGCAATTGAGATTAGCTCTGAGTTTAATATCACAAGCTTCATCAACGCTAGCATGACCTATATTTTCTAATTCTGTCAAAATTTCAGTTAAATTTGCACCCATACGTATATTGCGATTTTGATTTTCCTTTAAACGTGAATTAAACGTAGTACGTTGATCTCTAATTCGGGAGTCATTTTTCAATATGCGTTGATATGGAGCACCAAGCTTATCTATACTATATATTAAAGGATCAGTCATAGCAATGCCAAATGGAGTGAAACCAGTATGTATTGCTTCTTCCATGATATTGTTTACTAAATCAGTAAGATTACTGCTTGTTTTGGCATAGCCTCCGGAATCTTCTTTAGATGGAAGTAGCAAATCCTTGTCTTCAATGACTATGCCGTCTGGTTTCCTTTTGTTAGGTGCATTAGAATTAATCAAAGTATTGGCATAAGCTATTTCACGCGGTGCAAAAAATGCTGCGAGAATCATTTTATGATCAGACCAAAAAGAAGTGCTTCTGTGTAAATTATATTTCTCAATCGTAGTTTCATGAGGATTAAGATGTAAGGTCACAGTAAGCTTCATTGAAGACGCAATATGTGCATCACGGTATGTAATGGGAATCCTTTGCATCTGCTCGTCGCTTAATTTCGCATCTTCAAGAGAATATCTGATTTTCAAAAATTGGGACTTGGCGGCCTTACATAACTCAAAAAAATCATTGAAGTAAGCAGCGGTCGGACAAGTCTCTGCTTCCTCTTCACCAATGAAAACTGATTGTGGAATGATATCGCAAGATTTCTCAGGAAGTGTTGGATTGTTACCAAGAACTGCTTTTTTGTAACACTCTATTTGATTCAAATCAAGTCTTTCAGTATAAGGATCAGTGCGCAGTACTCCTTCCTTTGATAGCAAACTACTTCTTCTATTTCCTAAGAAATGTGGTTTGATGACAACATTAAAAGATAAAGGTTGAGCAATCTCAATCCATCTTGAATCTGGACTCCTCTGATGATTTGAGGGAGCTTCAGTAATCTTCTGATGATTACACATGAATAGTAAGCACGATTTACACTGGAGTCCAGTATAATGCATTGGATTTGCATCAGAACAGAGAGGGCATATCACCCGACCATCTCTGAGTTCTGGAAATGAAGTGTACAAACTTTTGCTTAGTGCTTTAGTTTGAGGTGGAAAAAACCTTCTAATATCGCATTGAATACTTATACCCATAACTCTCTTAGGTGCTCCACTACCCATAGGCATATGTTTTCGGTTAACGGTAATCTCCAAGATCTTTGCATCACCATAATTTTTTCCTATTTTATTGCAAAGTCTATCGAAGTACGTAATGCAATTCGTAAAATCATCATATGCAATAGCTTCGTTATCTAACTTGAAAGATATACAACAATTTTGGGCATCAGATCCACCTGTTGAGCTATAGGAAGTATACCGCCTAATTGTCGCATTCACCGCGGTTATAGGGATGTCTACTTTTTGGCACATTTTCTGGAGGAGTGCTTCAACAAAAGTCCATTGAATTTGATCCTTGCTTGTCTTACGCTCAGTTCGTGGTAGAAACCCATCGTAAATGAGGGAGCGAGGGACCCTACTATCAAGAATACGGAGTTCCTCACCGGGATATTCGACTCTGTTATAAACAGTCATTGCTGGAAGTGGGTCCTGGTGAAGTGATTGGGTAAGCCTTGGCTTGAACTTATTTGCAGCTTCGCCGTAGCTGTAACTACCACCACCAGATTTTACAATTTCTTCATCGGTTTCAGCGTCATTATCGTCTGAGTCATTACTATCATCATCACTGCTGCTATTGAACATATCACCGCCACCACAATTATTACAGTCCGGGTCACCACAGCCTGATCCTCCTCCTCGCATGAGCCTCATGAGGTGACGCATGACTCTTCCTCTTTGATATTCAGCACTGTTTGCCTTTTTTTCTCGAGCTTCGCGAATTGCGTTGTATGACTTAAATTTACTGGTAGTGTTAGTTTCACCTACTGGTGCACTAAGAAGACTAAATGCATCGTAAGTAAGAGGTAAATCTGACAATTCACTAAGGCTTCTAGATGCTGTAATCCTTGGTCTTTGACGTTTGTTGGATTCTTCACGAATAGCTACCCAAACCAAATCATCCGGTGAAGCTTCACAATGTTCATTCCAATATTTACATTCAGCAGCTAATTTATCACAAATATAGCACTTGCAGTCAGAACAATATTCATTGGAATCCAAACCTTCATGTGCAGGACAATCGATTCTCCAGTGCATATCATCTGCCACGTCATTAGATTTACCCTTTGTTTTTTTCTTTGTGCCTTTAGCTGAGTTCACTGATTTTACAGTCGATTTGGCTACTCTACTACTTTTACTACTACTGCTTGAAATAGTTTTCATAGGTGACACTTTGTCGATATTTCGATCATCACCTTTTTTTTCTGTTACTATATCAATAGCACCCAAATCAATAGAACCAAGTTCCATAGGATCTGTATAGCCACTTGAGATGTGAGTAACATTATCTATTCCTGTTGCCATATTCGATTCATCACTTTCAAGGGTAAGATCAATAATCATACTATTGGATGACATTATTGAGGTTGAATTGAATTCTAAACTATTGTAATACAATCTTTTCCCAATCCAAATCCAAACTTCGATTTTAGATTTGATCACCCAAAATTTGATATGATATATAAATCACACGAATGTTATGATAATCCTTTAAATAATAATCTTCTCACCAAACAAATCTTACAACACACAATCAATATTTATTGAATGAACTTTCGGTGATCGGAAAATTGGAAATCTTCATTTTTGCTCCGTCGCCGGGGGACGTCGCCGGACGTCGCACCACGTGTAAAGACGATGTGAATTGTGCAATACCCGATTACCAGGATTAGTCCGATTAAGTTTGTAGATAAAAAAATATGGTGAAATTAGCGTTTCCAATGATGGGGAGCATCGATATCCCTAATGACATGGTCTTTAACACATTTGCATGGGTTGGCTTCCAAATTTTCTTCCACTGCATTACTGCAATGATATTGAAGCCTAATTGGCCACGTTTTGCAGCAAAGGATAAACATATTCGATGGGGTATGTATAATCGCTCTGTAGCAAGTATGCATAGTGCTGTAATTACGGGTATGTCAATTTATTATTGGATGTATATCAATACAGAATGGGATGTTTTTCAAACAACAGAATTGGATCCATTTGCTAAAAGATCATGTGATATGATGATGGCTTACTTAATATATGATTTATTTCATGAATTAACATTTCCAGAAAGAGCAGATAGAGAAACATTATTACATCATATTATGGGTTTAGCAACACATTTAACAGCACGTATTTTGGGCTCTACAGCAACATGCAATTATTTTATGATGATATATATTGCAGAATTATCAACACCGTTCTTACATTTATGCTGGGCAATGTATGCCATGGGCTTTAAAGAAACACCTATGTTTAAAGTAGTATGTGTTATTGTTTTGATATCATATTTCTTTGTTAGAACTCTATGGGGTCCATTCATGTTATGGCATTGCTATAGTAATGGTGAAAATTGGGCAAAAAATCCAATAGATTATATGCTATATATTCCAAATTGTGTTGTCTTAGTCATCTTTGTTCTATTGAATTGGATGTGGTTCCGTGCACTTGTCGTTAAATTCGTTTATTTGCCACCAGATGGTAAAAAAATAGACTATGATAATGACGACCAACTCAATTCAAAGGCAACTGTGAGTGGAGGGAAAAAGGGGGGAGATGACAAGGTTGTTGAAAATAAGAAGAAGAAATAAATTTTTACTTTGGAACGAATAAAAATATTCTGTGTGAATTTTAGAAGCATAGTTATAGTGGTGCAGAAAGACCAAACTTTGCTTAACATACATGCACCTCCGTCGTGTGCTTTTGTGAATAATGAAATAGTGCTATTACCTTGGGAAATAAAAAATTCTTATGTTCTTGGCATTGTATTCAGCATAGATAGATTCAAGCAAGCATTAACCACTTTAAAAAAAATTATAAGTATTGTAATCAATTTTGGGGAAAATTTACCATATCACCATTTATTTTATAGTACAATATACAAATTGATATCACAATGAAAACTGATATCCTGATATTCAATTCTACAATAAACCAAACGATACTATTAACGCATGGCCTCAGTGACTCTCCCTGTGTCGATAGCACTTCCTGTACGTATTCCTGTTGCTTCAGTGATTTCTTCTGTATCATCAATACCATTTTCTATATCCATTTCATCAACTAATGTGGCAGCACGTTTAATTAATCCATCTAATCTTGCTTTTTTTTGATTTAATGTATCAGCTTTATCTGCAATGGGTCTTACTTGAAATTCATCAAGTACTTGGGAACCTACTCTTAAGTTAAATAATGCAGATTTCATATCTTTTAATAATAATTCACTTTCATAACATTCATATTGTAATTCATTATGTTTTGCTTGTGCTTTTAAATAATCTTGACGTAATTTATCAACTTCTTTTGTTGCACTATTTAAGGCTTGACGACTTGCAAGAACATGACTACTTTCTTCAGGTGATGGTAATGTAAATATATTACGTAATGCATATAATTCAAATTTATCCATATTCTTATTATATGCACTTTTCATTCTTTCTAATAGTTCCTGACATGAATCATCAATAACATCTTCTGTAATGTTAGCGTACCCCTTTGAAGCTGCTATTGCTAAAAG